>Ga0265318_10000006_pt1 | contig 285591 bp, 252 predicted proteins | sample 4821metaG_FD_192431 | JGI IMG/M metagenome (GOLD analysis project Ga0265318, IMG submission 192431) | Rhizosphere microbial communities from Carex aquatilis grown in University of Washington, Seatle, WA, United States - 4-8-21 metaG | ecosystem: Host-associated > Plants > Roots > Rhizosphere...
TGGAAGCGATCATCTGATTCGTAGTTCTCCTACATACGAGCACTACGAATCGGGTTGGTCACCAATTCGGTCCGCACCCACGTGCCAACTCCGACGGAAAGTCCGGGGCACCCGGAGCGACGCTTACAGCCTATCCCGCCTATGTGCGCACGCGGCCCGAGGTCGCATGGGTCGGCTGCTGGGCGCATGCGCGCCGGAAGTTTTTTGAAGCCAAGGACGAGCGCCCGGCCGATGCCCTGCGTGCCCTCGAACTGATCGCCCAGTTGTACCGGTGGGAAACCCAGTGGAATGAAGCCGCGGTCGGCGACCGCCGCGCCGCACTCCGGCAAGAGCACTTCGCCCGGCCACTCGTCGAACTGAAGACGCTCGCGCAGGACCTGCTCGCCGGCCCCGTGCTGCCGCAATCCGGCCTGGGCAAAGCCTGCACGTATCTGCTCGGCCATTGGACCCCGCTCACCGCGCACCTGAACTACAGCCACACCGCCCTCGACACCAACGCCGTGGAGAACGCCATCCGACCGTCCGCCGTGGGCAAAAAGAACTGGTTGTTCATCGGCCACCCCGACGCCGGCGACCGCACCGCCGTTCTGTACTCGCTCATCGTTTCCTGCCAACGCCGCGGTCACAACCCCCACGCCTATCTCAAAGACGTGCTCACGCGCCTGCCCGCGATGACCACCAAGGACGACCTCCGCCCGCTGTTGCCCAGCCAGTGGAAAAATCCAACCGCGCCCGCCGTGATCGACTTCGCTCCGGCTACGCCAGCTCCAACAGGTTGACTACGACGTAATGCTCAGCATTACGTCGTGGCCTTGCGTGCCAACTACGTCCTGAATTTGTAGGCACCCCGGACTCCGGATACGAACTTCTAGAAGCTCCAGGGCTTCTTTTGGCACTTTTACCTACACGTTCTTCGTCAGCTCATCTTCCCCCTTTTCCCGATTACTTCTTTCCGGCTCAGTCCGTAAAGGGCTTTTTCAGTACCGACTACAGTACTCTGCAATCGATTAACCGTCGGTTCAACATACATAGTTCTTACCAATGAGAAACTGAATGCGCGTTTTAATCCTTCGAGTAAAACGCGCGATCAGCATGCTCCTAAATCCAGTTTATCAATTACGAAACGATCTGGGTTCCAACCAATCGCTAAAGAAAGAAACTCACTGTGCGATGCGCCATTCGGTGGGCAATTTACCCAGATAAACCCACGTGGACGTGTAGTCCGCGTTCATCAGCCATATTCCACGGTCGCCAGTAACGGTGTCTTCCCAGACAAGGTCCGACTTACCATCGCCATTGAAGTCAGCCGCGCCAGCAATCCTCCACTCGGTGGGCAATTTGCCCAGGTAAACCCACGTGGACGTGTAATCGGCGTTCATCAGCCATATTCCATGGTCGCCAGTGACCGTATCCTCCCAAATGATGTCAGCCTTGCCATCGCCATTCATGTCGGCCGCAGCAGCAATCCTCCACTCGGTGGGCAATTTGCCCAGGTAAACCCACGTGGACGTGTAATCGGCGTTCATCAGCCATATTCCATGGTCGCCAGTGACCGTATCGTCCCAAATAATGTCCGCCCTGCCATCCCCATTGAAGTCGGCCGCGCCGGCAATCCTCCACTCGGTGGGCAATTTGCCCAGGTAAACCCACGTGGACGTGTAATCGGCGTTCATCAGCCATATTCCATGGTCGCCGGTCACTCTGTCGTCCCAAATGAGGTCCGCCCTACCATCCCCATTGAAGTCAGCCGCACCGGCAATTCTCCACTCGGTAGGCAATTTGCCCAGATAAACCCATGTCGAGGTGTAATCCGCGTTCATCAGCCATATTCCACGGTCGCCAGTCACTGTGTCCTCCCAAATGAGGTCTCCCCTGCCATCTCCATTGATGTCAGCGACACCGGCAACTACTGTGAGCGTACCCACATCCGACGTAGTCGAGCCTGCAGCATTGGAGACTGCGACTGTATAGTTACCAGCATTCTGTAATTGGACCCCGCTGATTACGTAGGTGCTTGACGTTGCCCCGCTGATATTGACCCCGTTTTTCTTCCACTGGTAGTTAAATGGAGCGGTGCCGTTTGCCGCAACAGAAAGAGTCACTTTCTTGCCAGGCGTCACTGTAGCAGTAGACGCGTGAGCCACTATACTTGAGAAGATGAAAAGTGCGGCGACTGCTAGAAAAGCAATCCGGAAGAGGGGGGTGGAGACTGATTTAGTCATGTGGGTATGGGATATTGATCGGCTCACTGACACTGGACTTCAAGATTAGGTTCGCGCAGCTTTAGAAGCTTACAAATCGTTGACGGCCAGAGAGGGGAACACCCTATAGACCGCAACCAAGGAAGCGTGAAATTAATCCGTATCATATGCGAAAAGGGTGAAAGTCAGCTCTGGCAATGAGAAACTTTGTTGCGATGTGTGGCACTGAATAGTGCCGGTGTTAACAATTGTTTCAGCAAGATCGAGATCAGACTAAGGTCAAAGCTGATTGTTCCAGCACCAGAAGATTTTAAATGGGCATAGGCACCAAGCATCTGCTCGGTCGTGGCGGGGAGCATTTGAACTCTGATAAGTCCGTTGAATTCGTGCCAATTTTTAGATTTAATTTCTAAAATCGTTTCCAAGCTCAGGTTTCGCGGCAAACGAAGGCAACGCTCGGTCAATGGACTTGGACCGACGAAAGATACATCCGATGTATGTCGGTATATCTTCACGGGCATCTGAGAAGAGATGAGCATCGAACTAGGGATAAGATAGGCAATCTGCGGAATCGTTCTAAAGCAGTTTTCTGTAACTAACCTGTTACAATCGTTCCCGCCTTCCACTGCCAAATCACGTTTGGCAACTCTTGCATTTGATTGGCCTACATTCGCCCTGCCCTTTATCCACTTTGATCAGTGGCTACCACCTCCCCACAGTTTGTTCACCATGTCGATCGGCCATTGCATTGGGGAAAGCTGCCTCGTTGTCTGTTCATTCGCGGGTGGGGCTTCGCGGCACAGGGAGATTCGGTGCAAGCAATCCGACTTAAAACGCAAACCCTGACGTTCACTGGCGTGGTTGGCAAATCCAGACCGGACGTAAAGGCCGCATTGCCGGACGCTCCGGATGAATGCACTGGCTTCGAAATTCGCGCTGCTCTGCCCTCTGGTCGATTAGATCTGTCGATTGAGGTCCAACTGACCGATGGATCATGGCACCTCCTATTTTCACGCTCGGCAAAAGTAGGCCGGCGTTGGCGCCCACTGTGGCTCGGAGGCGGCGACTGGTCTGAATTGCTGTTTTCTCAAGTACCCTGCCAAATGGAGTACCCAGCACGAATTCTGGCTCTCGATAAGTTCCCCGCCTTGGCGTCGGACCCGGACCGCAGACCAAAATTGTCGATCGTCACTCCTTCTTTCCAGCAAGCGCGCTTTTTGCCGGACGCCTTGCGCAGCGTGCTGGAACAATCGGGTACCCGCTGCGAATACATCGTGCAGGATGGGGGTTCGACCGATGGAAGCGTCGAAATCATCGACCGTTTCGCCCAAGGACAGCCTTCCACCAACAGTCTAGTTTCCCGAAGTGAGAAACCCCGCCTTACCTCCTGGGCAAGCGAGCCGGACGCCGGACAATCCGACGCCATCGCCAAGGGTTTCGCTAAAACATCCGGCGAGCCGGACGATCTCATGGCGTGGATCAACTCAGATGATTTCTACCTGCCGGGAGCCTTTGCTTTTGTCGCTGATTATTTCGCCCGGCACCCGGACGTGGATGTCGTTTACGGCCATCGCCTGCTCGTCGATGAATCATCCCGCGAGATTGGCCGATGGTTTCTGCCTAAACACGACGACGAAGTTCTAAGGCTCTACGACTTCGTCCCGCAAGAAACGATGTTCTGGCGCCGACGTGTCTGGGACAAAGCAGGTGGACTCGATACCGCTTACCGGTTCGCCATGGACTGGGATCTCTTGCTGCGCTTCCAAGCTGCAGGAGCGCGGATTGAGCGTGTGCCCTATTTCCTGGCCTGTTTCCGGATTCATTCCTCCCAAAAGACGGCAGCTTTGATGGAGTCCGTCGGCCAACGGGAAATTGACACCTTACGAGCCCGAGCTCTTGGTCGCCACATCACACCCGCTGAAATCGAAGCCCATCCCAAACTACTCGGCTATCTTCGTCGCAGTGCCTGGCTCAGGTTTTTATGGCAGCTTGGAATCAAAGGTACTCGCTAGAAATGGCCATGAACGATTGCCTTGTACCGACCAACAAGCAGCAAATGCAATCTCGACCTGATAATAAGCGTCCCATTTCACCTTCATGACCGGCGAAAGACTCCGATCCTCCCCTGTCATTCCTGATTTAATTAGCTTGGAGTCGGGCTGACGATGTGGCGTTCAATAATGTGGCGAGCAGCATTTCACCCATCGAATCAATTATGATTATCACGCGTTCTCCCCTGCGCATTTCTCTTGGCGGCGGCGGTACCGACCTGCCCAGCTACTATCGCGAACACGGAGGATTTCTCGTTACGGCGGCAATTGATAAGTACGTTTATATCACGCTCCATCGCACCTTTCAGCCGGGATTTATCATCAAATATTCCGCCTTGGAAAAAGCCGGAACCGTGGATGAGGTTCAGCATCCCATCATCCGCGAGGCACTCCGTGCCGTTGGCCCGACAGATACTTTCCTTGAAATCACTTCGCTGGCCGACATTCCCTCGGGCACCGGCTTGGGCTCGTCAGGAAGTTTCACCACGGCCTTGTTGAAAGCGCTGCACACCTGGAAAAAGAACATCATTCACCCCACCGAGCTTGCCGAGCAGGCTTGCGACATTGAGCTATACAAGCTGGGTGAACCGATCGGCAAACAGGATCAATACATCTCGGCCATCGGCGGCATCACCGCCTTCACCTTTCACAAGGACGATCGCGTGGAATACCGCACATGCAATATTTCGGAGGAAACCCTGTTCAATCTGGAGGACAATCTATTGCTTTTCTTTACCGGCTATTCCCGCTCGGCCTCCTCAATTCTCAAGGACCAAAACGAAAAATCCAAACTGAACGACCAGGCGATGCTCGAAAACCTGCATTTCATCAAAGAGCTCGGATACCAATCGCTCGTTTCCCTCGAAACCGGCAACCTCGAAGAATTCGCCCGGCTCATGGATGTTCACTGGCAGCGCAAAAAACTGCGGAGCTCTGGCATGAGTAATGATCGCATCAACGAGTGGTATGATCACGCCATGGCCAATGGCGCTTCCGGCGGCAAACTCATCGGCGCCGGTGGCGGCGGTTTCCTCATGTTCTACGCGAGCAATAAAACCAAGCTTCGTCATGCCATGCGGGAAAAGGGTCTGCAGGAAATCCGCTTCCGCTTCGACTTCGAGGGGACGAAGGTCGTCACTCAAAACTAATTCTTGCGTGCCTCCCGCCCCTTCCCTCTCTGCCACCACATTACCCGTCGCAATTCTTGCGGGCGGCATGGCCACCCGCCTTCGTCCCATCACGGAAAAAATTCCGAAGCTTCTCGTTGAGGTCGCCGGCGAGCCGTTCTTCTCCCACCAAATCCGTCTCCTTAAGAAAAACGGGCTCACCAAAATCGTGCTTTGTGTCGGCTATCTGGGCGAAATGATCGTCGAACAATACGGCGACGGTTCCAAGTGGGACGTGCAAATCGAATATTCCTTCGACGGCGAAAAACTTCTCGGCACCGGTGGTGCGCTGATCCGGGCCCTGCCCAAGCTGGGCGAAGCCTTCTATGTGCTCTATGGCGACAGTTATCTGCCGATCGACTATCAGGCCGTCGGCCGAGCCTTTCTCGACTCGGGCAAAGCTGGCCTCATGACCGTGTTTGCCAATCACGAGGCCTACGACACCAGCAATGTCTGGTTCGAGCATGGCAGCATCAAACTCTACTCGAAGAAAGAGAAGGTTCTGCAGATGCGTCACATCGACTACGGCCTCGGGCTGTTCCGCGCCGCAGCTTTCGATGGGTACGCACGCGACGCGGTCGTCGACCTGGCCACCGTCCAAACCGAACTTGTCCGTCGCAATGAGCTTGCCGGATACGAGGTGAAACAACGCTTCTACGAAATCGGTTCGCACGCCGGCTTGAACGAACTCAACGCGCTTCTCCAGCATTCTCCCCGCTAAGTTTATTCTTTCCCTCTCCCATTCTTGTCCTCTTCCTCTGTTCATTCCCATGTCCTACGCCATCCAGCACCTGAAAGAAACCGCTGAGATCGTCGCCAAGATCAATCCGGAGGACTGCGAAAAATGCGTCCAGGAACTCGTCAGCCTCCGCGCGCGCCACGGCCGGCTCTTCATCCTCGGGGTCGGCGGCAGCGCCGCCAACGCCTCGCACGCTGTGAATGATTTCCGGAAGATCGCCGGAATCGAGTGTTATGCTCCGACAGACAATGTTTCCGAACTCACCGCCCGCACCAACGACGAGGGCTGGGCCAGCGTGTTCGTCGAGTGGCTGCGCGGCTCACGACTCACTGACAAGGACGCCCTCCTGATTCTTTCCGTCGGCGGCGGCAATCTGGAGAAGAATGTCTCACCGAATCTCGTCACCGCACTCCAGTACGCCACGCAAATCGGGAGCCGGGTGATCGGGATTGTCGGCAAAGACGGCGGGCACACCGCCAAAGTCGCTGATGCCTGCGTGATTGTACCCACCGTAAATCCCAATAACGTCACGCCGCATGCGGAGGCTTTTCAAGCCGTGGTCTGGCACCTCTTTGTTTCGCATCCCGACCTGAAGATAAACCAAACAAAGTGGGAATCCGTCGCGGCCCGGCCTTGAATCGGGTCGAGCTTCGTTCTTCCCCACCCGTTCACCTTGCCTCCGTCGTCTCTCAGACCAGCAGTTTTTCTCGACCGCGATGGCACGCTCAACGCCCAAATCATCCGGCAAGGGAAACCTTATTCTCCCTTCATCCTTGAGGAATTCGTTTTGCTCCCTGGTGTTATCGAAGGCTGCGCACAATTAAAGGCCGTTGGCTTCGTCCTGGTCGTCGCCACCAACCAGCCGGATGTCGGACGCGGCACCCAAACGCAGGCCATGATCGAGTCGATGCATGACCGGCTCCGCGCACTAGTGCCGCAAATCGACCTGATCCAAGTTTGTTATCACGGCGGCGCAGACCATGGCCAGCCCTGCGAGTGCCGGAAACCCAAACCGGCCATGCTGCACACCGCCGCAACCCGCCTTGGCCTGGATCTCGCGCGTAGCTGGATGGTCGGCGATCGCTGGCGGGACGTTGACTGTGGCCACACCGCCGGCTGCCGCACCATTTTCCTCGATTATGGTTATGACGAAAAGCTCCGGGCACAGCCCGATTTCGTCGTCAAAAACTTCGCCGCTGCGGTCAGAATTATTCTTGCTCACCATTCCGCCCGCCCTGTTCACTGAACTTTAATCTCCGCCAATTTGAAATCCCTCAACGATCTCAACGTCCAGATCTATGCCGACGGCGCGGACAAAAAGGGTATTCTCGATCTTTACGCCAAGCCCTACATCAAAGGCCTGACCACGAACCCGACCTTGATGAACAAGGCGGGCATTAAGGATTATGAGGCCTTCTCTCGGGACATTCTTCAAACCGTCACCGCCAAGCCCGTCTCGCTGGAGGTTTTCACCGACGAATTTTCCGAGATGAAACGGCAGGCGCTGAAAATCGCTTCGTGGGGCGCGAATGTTTATGTCAAAATCCCGATCACCAATTCACGCGGTGAAACCTCGGTTCCCTTGATCAGGGAACTCGGCCTGCAGGGCGTAAAACTCAATGTCACCGCCTTGCTCACCCTCGCCCAGGTCCGCGCTGTCACGGCGGCGTTGAATTACTCCGTGCCTTCGGTCGTCTCCATTTTCGCCGGCCGCATTGCCGATACCGGGGTTGATCCCATGCCGATCATGCGCGACGCCCGGGCAATGCTTGAAACCCAGCCCAAAGCCGAGTTGCTTTGGGGTAGTGTCCGTGAAGTTTTCAACATCTTGCAAGCTGAGGCAAGCGGCTGCCATATCGTGACCGTGCAACACGACATTCTGGCCAAAGCCGCGAAACTCTTGGGCATGGATTTGACCGAGCTTTCCCGCGACACCGTGAAAATGTTCGCGGACGATGCCGTCGCGGCAGGATACAAGCTCTAGCACCGGCTGGTCTGCCGCGGAGCAAATTTTCGTACGTTCGTTTCGCGTGACGTATCCCGATGACAATTGGCTTCACATCTCGCTCTGCCGCGGGTTGATTGTCGTCCGACCCAATGAAGACCGATCCCGTGGAGCCGGCCGACCTGCTCACTCTCCTCCGCCAGCAACTGATCCTGGCTCAGGTCCGTATCATGGAGCTGGAGGACGTGCGCGACGAACTCTCTCCCAAATTGGCCGACGTCGAAAAACTGCTGGCTGCGGCCCAGAACCTCGCCGATCAAAAATCAGAAGAAGCCGCCCATCTCGCCAAAACACTCTCCGATCTCCAGGCGCAGTACGATCACCTGCGCCACATGCAGCATGTCACCAACGAGGCGCTGAACGACACGCGCCGTCAGTTGGCAGAAATCACCAGCCATCTGACCGCCGCCCAACAGCGTGGCACTTTGCTTCAGCGCGAGGGCGTCGCCCTCGCCGATCAGGCCAGCCGGCTCACCGCCGACCTGAAGAAAGTCAGTCGCGAACTGGACGAGGAAAACTCCATCGCCACTGCCCGACTCATTCGCATCAATGAACTCGATGCCGAAATCCGCGCCTTGAAGTCCTCCCGCAGCTGGCGTTGGACCGAGTGGCTTCGCTCGGTCGAGCGTTATTTTGCCGACAAGCGGTCATGAGCGCTGCGCCGGTTCAATCATTGCTCGGTGAAATTGAGACGCCCCGCCCACTGCGCGCGGTCGAAGGAAAATGTACTTTCTCCGGCTGGTGTCTTCTGACAGATCAGACTGAGCCACCACCGGTACGATTGAGCCTAGCAGGCAGAATATTGCCGATGACCGCTCGCACGAATCGCACCGATGTACCCAAGCGTTTGCCCAGTCAACCCGCCGCAACCCGCTGCGGTTTTGTCATCGAAGGCCGGTTGCCCGCCGGTGTTCATCTTATTTCATTCGAAGCGCAACTCGCCGACGGCACCTGGCAAACCTTTAAAACCCTCAGCATCGCCGTTGCGCCCATGCCGCTCTTTGCTGCCGTCGAATCGCCAGCTACGGAAGGTCCGGTCAGTCTGCGGGTCCACGTCGAGGGTTGGGCACTCCACCCAGTTCAGCCCATCAAGGAGCTCTCGCTGCGTTATGGTCACCAGGAAATTTCCTGCACCCTCGGTGGCAAACGTGCCGATGTGCCGCTCCTCCACCCGGGCATTCCTCACGCCGCGACTTCCGGATTCACCAGCAAAACTATTCTTTCCGCCGGCCACGGACCGTTGCGTCTGAAGGCAAATTTTTCGGATGGAACCACCATTCTCGCCCGCACCGCGCTGACGATAAAAGTGCGATCCGACGAAAATATCGGTCCGGAAATTGACCTTGCGGGCGAACGTATTCCTTTGCCCGGTTATTGCTGCCGGGCGGAAGAGACGCCCGCCGGAAAAGCCGCCCGTCCGCTCAACATTCTTTTTATTCTCCACGGAAGTTTCGCGTCGAACAGCGCGCTGCATGTGGCCGCGCTCGCCAACGAACTCGCCCGGCAAGCCCACGATTGTGCTGTCGCCGTGCCGCACGATCCGGAAACCCTCGCGCACCATGCGCATCCTGCGTTTCGAGGCCTGACGTTTGCCGAAGCAGGGCAAAGCCTGTCTTTTGCCAACGGCCGCGGTCCCGATATCATTCATGCGTGGACCACCCGGGAAAACGTCCGCCAGCTTGCGGAAAAACTGCGCGCTTCCCACCGAGCCAGGCTGGTCGTGCATCTGGAAGACAACGAACAGCAGATTTTATCCCAATCGCTAGGACGCAGTCTTGCCGAACTGGAACAGTTGTCCTCCACCGAGCTTGACCGGTCGGTACCGGATAATCTTTCCCATCCGCGCCGGAGCCGGGAGTTTCTGGCGACTGCTGACGGCATCACAGTGGTAGCGGATAAATTGCGTGAATTCGCCCCGCCCGGCCGACCCTGTCAGACGATCCTCCCCGCAGCGGATGCCCGCTATTTTTTCCCCCGCCCGATTCCCGGAGAATTCCGCCGCCTCTGCGATCTCGCGCCCGCCACGACCTTGCTTTTCTATCACGGCAACACGCACGCCTCGAATGCCGCTGAAGTAAAGGAGCTGTACGCCGCTCTGCTCCGGCTCAATCAGGAAGGTCATCCCACCACGCTGCTGCGCACCGGACTGGATCGGGTTGATTTCCTCGGGAAACTCGCCAACAAAGTCGCTCCGTTTTTGGTCGAACTAGGGCAGATCCTGCATCACCGCCACCTTCCACCGCTGATGGCCTTGGCTGATATCTTCGTGCAGCCCGGCGTACCGGACCCGTTCAACGATTATCGCTTTCCGTCCAAACTGCCGGAGTTTTTTTCCATCGGCCGGCCGGTCGTGCTGCCGCGCACGAACCTCGGCACCCAGTTGCGCCACGGGATCGACGCCTACGTGCTCGACCGTGCCGACGCCGCTGGCATTGCCCAGGCCGTCATTGAACTGAGACAGGACCGTGCGCTTTACGACCGCCTTAGCCAAGGCGCGGTGGCCTCCGCCGAGAAATATTTTAGCTGGCAACGCAGTGCGGAGACGCTTGCCAAGTTTTATTCCACCCTGACAGCTTAAGGCTTCATGCCCTCTTCTGTTAACGCACCGAAACGTATTTTAGTGACAGGTGGACGCGGCCGGCTCGCCTCTCTGATCGCCGACCAGTTCCGCGCCCCCACCCACAACCTTTCCCTGTTTTCCCGTTCCGGCGGAGACGGATTCCAGCCCCTGGATCATCTGACTGCCGCCCTGCCGAATGCCGGCGCGGTGCTGCACCTGGCATGGAGCACTTTGCCCGCCACCTCGGAACTCGGCGGTGGCATCGAGTGGAAAAATGATCTGCCGCCCTTGGAAAAACTGCTACAATCCATCGCCGCATTGCCCGCCCCGCACCGCCCTCATTTTGTTTTCTTTTCCTCCGGAGGCACCGTTTATGGCAACGCCCCGGGCCGGGCCAACATTGAATCTGATCCCTGCCTGCCCATCGGCTGGTATGGACGGGCCAAGCTGGCGGCGGAAAAACTGATCGAGGTCCAGGTGACGCGCCACGGGCTCTCCTGCGCCATCCTGCGCATCTCCAATCCTTATGGCTATCCCGTGCCCCAAAACCGCGCCCAAGGGATCGTTCCGCACGCCATCCGTTGTGCGGTGGAGCAGCAGCCGTTGAGTCTGTGGGGCGATGGTTCGGCGAAAAAAGATTTTCTGCATTACACTGATTTTCTCTCCGCCGTTGCAATCGTGCTCGAACGCCGGCTGACCGGCACCTTCAATCTGAGCGCGGGCGAATCCCACACCGTGCGCGAAGTCATCGGCCTGGTGGAAAACGAAACCGGCCATCCCGTCATGCTCCGCCAACAACCGGCCCCTTTCTGGGACGTGCGGGATAGCCGGCTCGACCACGGCCGCTTCGCCGCCGCCACCGGCTGGAAGCCGCAGGTCCCTCTCGCCGAGGGCATCCGGCGCGCGACCGCCAGCTACGCCAGCCTCTGAGCATGTCTGATTCTCACACTCCGGCCCTATCTGCGCCCGCCCGACCGTTGGTGATCGTCTTTTTTGTGATGCTGGCGCTGACCCTGTGGTTCACCACGCGCGCCTGGCATGCTTCGATCCTGGATCGCCACAATTTCCGCCAAACGCAGACCGCCATTTCCGCCTACTGGATCAAGGCAAGCGGTTTTCACCTCGATTACGAAACTCCCATTTTCGGACCGCCTTGGTCGGTGCCGTTCGAGTTTCCGATTTATCAATGGTGCGTCGCCACAGTGAGCCGGATGCTTGATATCGGCCTGGAATCGGCGGGCCGGGGCGTGAGCCTTTTCTTTTTTCTCGCGACTCTGCCGGCCGTTTATGGCCTGGCCGGACTGCTCAATCTCGCGCCTTCGCGCCGGCTGCTCGTGGTCAGCGCCGTGCTGGCGTCACCGACTTACCTTTATTATGCGCGCACCTTCATGATTGAAACCGCCGCGCTCTGCTGGGCGGTCTGGTTCCTCTATACCGTGACCCGCGCCGTGCGTGACAACAGCCGGGTTTTCGCGATTCTGGCCGCACTCTTCGCGATTCTGGCCGGTCTGACCAAGATCACCACCTTCATCGTATTTCTTTCACCGGCGGCGCTGCTGACCTGGATACATTGGCGTCCCCGCTGGTCCGTCCGCACTGCGCGGCCCGCGGAATTCTGGCGGGCTACATTGTGCGCTGTCGTGCCCGTGGTCTGCGGCATTGGCATTTCCTACTGGTGGGTGAAACACACCGACCACCTCAAACTGACCAATCCCTTCTCCGCTTCCCTGGTCTCGACCCGGCTGGCCAGTTGGAATTGGGGCTCATGGCAACAGCGTGTTTCCTCCGCATTCTGGCTCGAAAACTGGAGCAATATTTCCACCCTGGTCCTGGGCACCATACCGCTCACCGTCGCCTTGATCGGCGCCACGCTGGTGGCTCCGTCCTATCGCCGCGCCGCGACCTGGGGTGCGATATTTTTTCTCACCGGTCCGCTGCTGTTTTCCAATCTCTACTACATGCACGACTATTACTACTGTGCCACCGCTGTGTTTCTCCTCGGTGGCGCAGGGTTTGTTCTCGCCGGCATTTGGGACTCTGTCCGGCTGACGATGGCAGCCAAGTGGCTGACCCTTGTCCTGTTTCTCGGAGGCCAGCTCTTTGCGTACTATCAAAACTATGGTGCGTATCTGCGGTTGGAACAGCCCGCCCCTCCGGCCATCACTGCGGTCATCCGTGCCGTCATGCCGCCGGAAAATGTCCTGGTCGTTTACGGCTGGGATTGGAGCACCCAGATCGCCTATTATGCCGAGCGCCGCGCGATCATGGTGCCGCAGGGCCGGGAGCCGGATTCGGAAGCGCTGGACGCAATTGTCCGCCGGCTGCCTTCTAAAAAAATCGGCGCCCTGCTGATCCGCAACAATACCGCCCAGCGTGCGACGCCCGCCTTCATCCGGGAACGACTCAACCATTTCCGGCTGGCACCGGCCCCCTTCGCCACCAGTGCAGACGGCGATCTTTACCTGGCTGATGAACAAATTTCCTCGGCTGCAGCCAAGCTCAAGGGCCTGACGTTTCCCTCCGTCACCCTCAACACGCAGCCGGCAATCGATCTCTTTGCCGACCAACTGCACGACACCGACCTGAGCGGCACCGATCTCTCATTGTTCTCACCCCGTCCGGTCAGCGCCCGCAGCCTGCTCGGCATCAGTCTCGGCACCGAGCGCGGACGACCGGTCGTATTGGCCCATGCGGTTTCGGAACTTCATTTCATCCCGCCCCATGGCGCGACCACCATCGTGGCTGAAGTCGGTCTGGCCGACGGTGCCTTTGCGCCGAACAATGCCTCACCCTCCGATGGCATCGGTGTGGAGATCTTCGAACTCCTTCCCAACGGTCTTCGGCGCACACTTTTTCGGCGCGACCTCGATCCCGCCCAGGTGCCGGAAGATCGCGGTCCGCAGACCGTCCGCCTTGACGATGCGGGGCCGTTCACCGGCACCCTCGTGTTCAAAATCACTCCCGGTCCGAAAAACAATATCAACACCGACTGGGCCTACTGGGGCCGGATTGAGATTCGTTGATTCAATGGTTGGTAATCACGACCGGTCCGAGTGAAACCCAATCCCGCCGATCCTGGCCTTGCGGTCCGGGGCCGACGAATAGCTCGATTTTTCCCGATTTTTCCAGGGCAAACGCGACCTCGATCTGCTGCCAGCCGCGATCCCCGGTCTGATGGCGGGGATCCAGCACACGGGTGAAAACAGTTTTCCGTTCCTCGCCCGCGCCGAGTAAGGTGACGGATATCTCCGCACCATCCGTGCATTGCGATTCGGCAAGAGACTCGTCATACGCCGCGGGTGCAAACCATGCCTGGGTCCGCAAAGTGTGCTTCCCGGCCTGCAGTTGAAAAACCAGCCGGGTGACAGGATGGGCACCGAACAACAGCCGGCCGGTGCTGCCATCCAAAATCGGCCCGAACGTGGAAAAAAAACTGACCGGCTGCGGCCGCATCTGGCGGAAAATCTCCCTTTGCCGCGGACTAAGATCGGCCGTGTCGAACCACTCGCCCGCCAGAGGGTTTCCCGGCAATTCCACCCCGGACTCCCAGACCAGGCCATCGATCCCCGTATCGATGATCGTTTGAATGATCTCCTTGCGCCGCGCCAGCGGCAGGTGGACCGACACATCTCTCCAGCGATAGATCGGTCGCGGATCGATGCCCAGAGCTGCAGCGCGCCGGATTATATCCTCGCGACCCCGCGTCGCCGGCCCCAGCACGAGTGCGCCGATTTTTTCGCCGGCCAACGCGGCAAAAGCTGCATCAAGCTGCGCGGTGTTTTGCTCAACGTCCTCGCGGATCATCAACGCTCGGCGTCGCGCATAATACGGCGTCATCGAATTCCAGTCCTGACCCGTGATCAGCAAAATCTCGTCCGGTTTGGTCAACTTGCCCAATGAATTGGTCAGTTGGTCCCCGCCGATACTCGGCCGGCTTTGCTCCTCATAATAAACGTCGAAATACCGGCACACTTGTCCGCCCGTAACCGTCACCAGTGCGAGCCCCACCAGCCAGAACGGGCGGCCGCTTTCCGCCAGGCCGACCAGAACCAGTCCCAGCGCCATCAGCAGCAACAGGCCGTTGGCGTTGAAATAATATTCGTGCCAGCCATACAGCACCGGGAAAATCACCAGCACGGCGCTGAACCAGAGCAGCAAGCGAAAAATGTCAGCCCTTCGTTGCCGTGCCAAAAGCAGCAGCACAACCATTCCACTGCTCAGCAACGGCCACCAGGATAGTTTCTCCGTGATGATTTTCCATTTCAGCCGCCACAGCTCGGGCGAAAACCGTGTTGTCCACGTCCCAAGGGTGATGTCCCGCAGATTGGCTTCGAGCAAAAACCGGGCGCTGGGATTGAGCGCTCTGATCCCGTCCGCAAAATGCAGCCACCACAGGGTCAGAGCAAATGGCAACGCCACGGCCAGGATCATCCAGACCAGATCACTGCGCCAACGCCGGTCATTCCGTCCCTGCCATAATTTCCGCAAGGCCCACCAGCCCGCCGGCAACAGGTAGAGCAGGAACGTGGTTACTTTGACCAGACCCGCTCCACTCCCCGCCAGCATCGCCACCAGCAGCCAACGGAAGTTTTTCGTTTCAACGGTCTCCTCGAACGCCACCCAGAACCACAGCGAAAACATCAGCGCCATCGTCTCGATCAAAAAAGCCCGAGCATAAAAAAGATAGAATGGACTGGTGACGAGCACCGCCAATACCAGCCACCGCCGACCCGTGACTACGCCCATCCGTCCCAGCAACAAAAACACCGCCGGCAGGCAGAGGTAGAAACAAGCGATGCTTACCAGCCGGCCGGATTTGGTCAGATTCAAACCCGTCAGATCGCTCACACCCACGACGGTCCACTGGTAAAGCGGAAATTCCATCGGGATCGACCACGGCTTGCCCAGCACCGGCGTAGGATAGGCCGGGGAGAAATCATGATTTTGCCGGATGTAGTACGCCGATATCGCCGTCTGGGCCTGGCGATATTCCACCCCCGGCAGATTCCTGTTCGACCAACCCTCGCCCATCGCCCAGCCGTGAAACAGCAGGCAGCCGCAAAAAAAGGCCAGGAAAAACACGGACTCGCGGCGGCTGGAATCTTGGTTGCTGGACGGCACAGACATCACCTGTACCAAAGTTATGCTCCGGCACACGCCAATAACATTTTGCCCGAGCCCGGTCCCCCTTCGAACAAGCTTTACTGGCGCGCGCCGGCTCCGCTTAATTCCGCGCCCTGCATGAGCTTTTCTCCGCCTAAATTCCACATCGACAGCCCCGCCCATTGGCGGCCGGAGGTCGCCGGAATCGAAGTCACCGGCTGGTTGTATCCGGGCGAAACCGCGCTCTGCCTCGATATCCGGGCCCGAGTGGACAAACGCGCCTATCTCGGGATCTACGGCTTGGAACGGCCCGATACGAAACAGGCTTTCGGCGGTTCGCTCGCCGCGTTGCGCACCGGCTTCGCCCAGCGCGTCGTCGTCTGGCGCGGTGCCAAGACGCTCGCGCTCGATTACCACGACGGCGCCGATTGGCGTGAATTTTTCCAGACTCCGCTCGACACGACGGCGCTCCCGGCCGAGGCCACGAAACCGCCGCGCATTCTCCGCGCCGCCGTCGTCCATCAGACCCTTCACCATCTCTATCGCCACTTCCACCGCGAATCATGGTCCGTGTTGTGCCGCGAAACGGACGCCGTGCTGCGCGATGTCCTTACCCCGACCAGCGATGTCTTCATCGGCGACCGTTTTCTCGGCTACATCGAGAACCCGGGTTTTTGGATCAACGCCGGCTATGGGAAATTCCGCATCACCGGCTGGATTTTTGGCGTCGGTTGCAACATCTCCCAACTCAGCGCCACCACCGGCGTCCTGACGGAAAACCGCCTCGTCTATCCCAAGGACCGCCCCGACGTCGCCAGCCACCGTGCCGATCATGCCAACGCCCTCAAATCCGGTTATTACGGACTTGTGGATATCCGCAGCGACACCCCCAGCCCGGTCAGTCTGAAAATATTCGCCGAGACCGGTGACGGCACCCGACCCCTTGCTTTCGCCCGCCGCATGTATCTCGACCGGCGCGACGAACATTCCGGCCCCGTCCCCATCTACCGGCCTTTTCTTTTCTACAAAGTCGTCGCCGCTTTTCTGCGTGGCCGCCTGCTCGGTCGTTTCCAGTTCGACAGTTGGACTGAATCCCGCGCCGAGATCGTCCGGCTGCAACAGCACCTCGCCGCCACCTTCAGCCGCGGAGAAACGGCGAAGGTCCCCGCGGCCATTCTCCGTATTCGCGACCAGGATCCCTACACCCGCTGGTGCTGGCACAACCGGCTCACCCCGCGCCTCCGCGCCACGCTGCAACAGGACGCCACGGCTTTGGCGCAAACGGGCGGCCCGCTCATCAGCGTCGTCGTGCCTGCCTATAACACGCCGGAAAAATATCTTCGCGAACTGCTCGATTGCCTCGGGCAACAGCTCTACCCGCGCTGGGAACTTTGCATCGCCGACGATGCCTCGCCCCAACCGCACATCCGCCGTATTCTCGAAGAAGCCGCCAAGAGCGACCCGCGCATCAAACCCGTTTTCCGCGCTGAAAACGGCCACATCGCCCGTGCCACCAATTCCGGCCTTGAGGTTGCGACCGGAGAATTTGTCGCCCTGCTCGACCACGACGACCTGCTGCCGCACGACGCGCTGCTGCACATTGCCCAGGCCATCGCGCGCCACCCGACCGCCGGTTATCTCTACACCGATGAGGACAAAATCGACGACACCGGGCGACGCTTCGATCCACAATTCAAGGGCGGATGGAGCCCCGAAATGGCGCTCACCCATAATTACACGCATCACCTTACTGTAATCCGGCGTACTGTCGTGGAGCAAGCCGGCCGGCTCCGCCCGGAATTTAACGGCGCACAGGACATTGATCTCTTTCTCCGCTGCTGGGAGCTGATCAAGCCGGCGGACGTCGTGCATGTGCCCTTCATCGGTTACCACTGGCGCGCCCACGCCGAAAGCACCGCCACCCGCGGCGACCAGAAAGGCTATCTCTTCGAAGCCGCACGCAAGGCCATCGCCGAAGCGGTCAAACGCCGCGCCCTTCGCGCCGAACCGGTGCTCCCCGAATTCGCAAAAAACTACGCGCTCTGCCTGCACCAGTTGCAATGGGACGCGGCCATCCTGCGCGAAAATCCCGTCACCATCGTCATCCCAACAAAGAATCGCGTCGATCTCCTCCGCACCTGCCTCGATTCCCTCGCCCGCACCACGCCGCGCGATGCAGTAAAGATCATTGTGGTCGACGATAATTCCGACGACGCCGACACCCTCACGTATCTGAACACAATCGCCACCCACACCGATCTGCGCTGCGAAGTCATAACCGCTCCGGTTTCTCCCGACGGCTTCAACTATTCCCGCCTTGTCAATCTCGGCACCGCCCGCGCCGACACGCCGTTTGTGCTCCATCTGAACAACGACGTGGAAGCACTCACGCCCGGTTGGCTCGAAGACATGGTCGGCTGGCTCAGCGTTCCCGGTGTGGGCATCGTGGGGGCAAAATTGCTCCACCCCGACGGCACGCTCAACCACGCCGGCATCAGCATCAGCCGCGAAGACGGTCTGCCGCACGTGCTCTTTGAAAAGGAACCCGCCGAGGATCTCGGTTATCTTTTCCTCCCTCACGCCGCGCGCGACGTCGCAGCCGTTACCGGTGCCTGCCTGCTCACCCGCACCGATCTCTACCGGCAGCTCAAAGGTTTCGATGAAACCAAACTCGCCGTCGCCTACAACGACGTTGACTTCTGCCTGCGCACGCAGGCCGCCGGTTTCCGCACCGTCTATTCTCCACAGGCCGTCCTCCGCCACGTCGGCAGCGCCTCGCGGGGCAATACCTACGCCGAACGCGAACACGTCGAATATCTCGCGCGTCACGGCAACCACCGCGATCCCTACCACAGCGAGACGCTCGACTTCCCCCCTCGCAATCTCCCGCTCAATCCCTACCACCAGCGCTACGCCCAAACCGCCCGGCCGTTCCGCGCCATCGTGCTGACGCACAACCTGAATTTCGAAGGCGCCCCCATCTTCATCTTCGAGCTCGCCCGCTACCTGGCCGAGCAGCCCGGCGTCACCATCACCATCGCCTCACCGCACGACGGTCCGTTGCGCGCGCGCTTTGAGGAGCTCGGACTCAAGGTCGAACTGTGGGATACCTCCGGCATGATGGCCGCCAAGTCGCCCGCCGAATTCACCGCCGCCATGGAGAAATTCGCCGGCACGCGCCAGTGGAACGACACCGATCTCTTCGTCTGCAATACGATGCTGACCTTCTGGGCCGTCCACCTCGCGGAGCATCTGGGCAAACCTTCCGCCCTCTATCTGCACGAGAGCAACGTCGTGAAACGTTTCTTCGCCCCGCTGCTGCCTGCGGCCATGCACGCCACGGTCGAGGATGCTTTTCGCCGCGCCACCCGCGTTGTTTTCACCGCGCGTTCCACGCACGACATCCATCAGGAACTGAGCGGCAACGACAATTTCCGCACCTTGCGCAGTTGGGTCGACTTCGCCCGCATCGAGCGGTTCAAGGCAACCCACGACCGCACCGAGCTCCGCCGCAAACACGGCCTCGATCCCGATGCCGTGCTCGTGGTCAACATCGGTTCCGTGTGCGAACGCAAGGGCCAGCACATATACATCCGCGGCATCGATCTGCTTAAAAAGGAACTCCGCGATCTTTTTCCCGGCAAGAAAATCCAGTGGGTCATCGTCGGCGCCCGCGACGGCCTCTACATGGAAACATTGTTGGAGGATGTCCAACTCATGGGCCTGCAGGATGTGAAGATTTTCAAGGAGACCAGCGAGATCTACGATTTCTACCGGTTGGCCGATCTGCTCGTCTGCACCAGTTTCGAGGAATCATTTCCGCGCGTGCTGCTCGAGGCGATGGTCTTCGGCACACGCATCGTCAGCACCGATGTCAACGGCATCGCCGAGATGTTGACCAGCAATGACGAGGCGTACCTCGTGCCTGCGGGCGATCCTTTCAAGCTCGCCGCCGCGCTCAAGCTCGCGCTCGCGGACCATTTCGCCGGCAACCAAAAGATGATCTCGATGGCCTATGCCCGCGCCGCCCGCAATTACCACCACGCCCGCGCCCTGCCCCAGCACCTGCAGATGATCCGCGAAGCGTGGCTGGGATGAACGACTCCTGATGCACGAAACCTCCACCGGCTTCAGCCACATTGAAACGCCCGCACCCGGCTCCACCCTGCCCCGGGGCCGGCACACCCTCCGTGGCTGGGCCTGGCCCAAGGCCGGTGGCATCTTCGTCGATGTTCGCGCCCGCCTCGGTGGTCGCATCTTCCCGGGCGTTCACGGCATTCCGCGCGCCGATCTCGCCGCTCATTTCAAAACCGGCCGGCCGGTCGCGCTCGCCGAATTCTACATCGTCATCGAAGTCTCCCCGGGCCCTGTCGAGATCGTGCTCGAAGCGCTGACCATCGAGGGCCGCTGGTCGTCATGCCAGAATATCTCCTACCAGATTGTCGCCGCCAATCCACCGGTCGATGTCGCCGTTCCAACCGGCCCGCTGCGCTGGCACGAATACGGCCGCGCCCTCCAGATTCTCCTGCGTGAGCAGCGCCGCTCGCCCGACCACGCCTTGGGTGAGCTCGCCCGCGAATTGGTCGCCCAGATTCCTTACCCACGCGATCTGCGTCATCCGCATCTGCCTTTCCATGGCCACCTCGACGAACCCGCCGCCCTCACGCGCTGCGGTTTCGGCCGCACCGCCGTGCTCGGTTACCTGTTTCACGAGACCCAGCCCATTCGGCGCGTCCTCGCGACCTTTGATCTGCAGGCCTGGCAAACGATCGGCCATGGTCTGGCCTCGCCCGGCCCCGCCAGCTATTTCCCTCAATTCGCCACTGCGCAAAACTGCGGACTATTCGGCATCATCGATGTGCCGGCCCAGCTTCCCCAGCCCGTCTGCCTGCGCCTCTACGCCGAACTCGCCGACGGCAGTCTGCACCTGTGCTCCGTGCAACGCAGCCGGCTTTATACCAACGAAGAGGAAAAGGCGCCCTACCCACCCCAGGACCGCGCCAGCTTTGCCGGCAACAACGCGGCGCTGACCGCCGCCATGAGGGAACGCGGGATCGAAGTGGTCGCCGACGACGAACTCAGCCGCGAACTCACCCGCATCGAAACCGACTTTCAACTCCGCGCACCGCGCACGCTGCCATCTGCGACCCCGCTGCAACCCGCGCCGCAGTCTTCCGCCGCCCTGCGGCCCCGCCGCGTCCTGCTCGTCACCCATAATCTCAACTTCGAAGGCGCCCCGCTCTTCTTCGTCGATTACGCCCGGCATCTCGCCTCGCTCGGCATCCAGCTCACGTTGCTCAGTCCCAGCGACGGCCCGCTGCGCGAACGATTTGCCGCCTGTTGCCCACAAATCCTGATCGCGGATGTCGCGGCCGTTTTCTCCGCCCAATCCGCCACTGACTCCCGCCAAGCCATCGCCGCTTTGGGCGAGACCGTCGATTTCGCCGCGTTCGATCTCGTCGTCTGCAACACCTTCACGACCTTCTGGGCCGTGCACGCCGCGCAAGCCACCGGTCGCCGCGCCCTGCTCTATGTCCACGAGAGCACGACGCCCGCCAGTTTCTATCTGGGTCGGATGCATCCCGAGGTGATCGCACTCGTCGATGAAGCGTTCGCCCTGGCCGACTGCGTGTCATTCACCACGGCGTCGACGCGCAGCTACCACCTCGACTATGGCCGGCCTGCCAATCACCGCCTCACGCCCGGCTGGATCGACGTCGCGCGCATCGATGCCTGGCGCGCGAAAAATCCCCGCGAAACCTTGCGTGCCCGTTTTCAAATGCAGCCCGGCGAACTGCTCGTCACCAACGTCGGCACCGTCTGCGAACGCAAGGGCCAGCACATCTTCGCCCGCGCCGTCGACCTGCTCTGGCGCCGCTATCCGGAACTGGCGGTCCGCACCCGGTTCGTGATGCTCGGCGGCGGGGACACGCCCTTCGACGCCGTGCTGGTTGACCTGCTCGTCCATCTCAATCGCCCCAATCTCGTCGTCCATCCCGGCACGTCGGACTACTTCCCTTATTACGCCGCCGCCGATCTCTTCGTCTGCTCGACCTACGAAGAATCCTCGCCCCGCGTCATCCTCGAAACAATGGTCTGCGGCACGCCCATCCTCAGTTCGGGCGTGCACGGTGTCGTGGAGCAAGTTCGCGCGGACCTCGAAGCCACCTTGATCCCGCCCGGCGACACCGTCGCGCTCTGCGAAGCCATGGCCCGCCTGCTGCAATCACCCGACCTCGGCCTCACCCTCGCCACCCGCGCCCGCGCCCGGGTCGTCAACGAATTCGACGCCAATATCCTCCTCCCCCGCCACGCCGCCCTCGCATGCACCATCGCCGCCTCGCCGCCGCCAAATCATTGAACGGCTAAAAAAGGGCCGTAAATATTGCATTTTTTTCTTAGCGACGGCTCATCCAAGGAAGTTCCAACCGCAATTTCTCGCATACCCCCGATCATCCCGAACTCCGCTTCCACCCCAATTATAACATTATCAACCTGACTCCTTTTTTCTGTCCCTGGAAAAGGCAATTTGGCGGGTATGGCTCGGCGCGAACAGCGCCTCTATCCCTCCGGATATTATGAGCGCCGTTTTGAGCCGCGTGATTGCCACCAATACCTGGGTCTGCGTCCGGAGCACCGGCCCGAGGTTTGCGTTCAACCCGCTCGGCCAATCGGCCGGGGCATTCTCACCTTCAACGCAATTGGCGCTGACCAACGTCAGGTACATCCCGCCCGGGCATTTCGAGCGGGATGATGGCGTGGCGGCGCAGCTCGACGCCACGCAGGAATGTGATGATTGCCCGTTCGCCAATCCGGTCGCTGGTCAGAAGCTTGTGCAGACTGTCGACCGCGGGAGTGGGCGAATCATCCAGGGCCAGCACGACATCGCCCTCCACGAGCCCGGCGCGGTCGGCGGGACTCCTGGGCTCGACGCCAGCGACGAGCACTCCGGTCTCCTGTGTCAGGCGGTGAAACCGGGCGACCTTGCGGATGAGCGGAACCTTTTGACCGGCCACACCGATAAAGCTGCGCCGGATGCGGCCGTCCTTGATCAGCCACGCTGCGACCCAGCGGGCCGTGTTGCTCGCGATGGCAAAGCAGATGCCCTGCGCGGGACGGATGATGGCGGTGTTGACGCCGATGACTTCGGAACGGGTGTTGACGAGCGGGCCGCCGGAGTTGCCGGGATTGAGCGCGGCGTCCGTCTGGATGACATTATCGATGAGCCGGCCGGAAGCGCCGCGCAGAGAACGGCCCAAACCGCTCACGATGCCTGCGGTGACGGTCTGCTGAAAACCCATGGGGGAACCGATGGCGATCGCAATCTGACCCGGGCGCACGGCATCGCTGTCCGCCAGTTCCAGGTGCGCGATCTCGTCGGCGCTTACGCGCAGCACGGCGAGATCGGTGTCGGGATCATCACCGATAAGGGTGGCCGGAAGTTTTCGTCCATCGGCGAGGAAGACGCGCATTTCCTTGGCGCCATGAACGACGTGGCTGTTGGTCAGCAGATAGCCGTCGGGTGAGATGAAGAAACCCGAGCCAGAACCGCCCGGCGCATCGTTGCCGCGGACCTCGATGTGGACCACGGCAGGATGCGCCGTCGAGACGGCGTCAGAAACCGATTGCGAATAGGCGTCGAGCAGCGATTCATCGGCCGGTGAAACAGGATCGTGTGTGAGCGTGGCAACCATGATTTGTTCAATGAGTGCGTAACCCGCCAGAATGCAAATCGTCCGTTTTGCCATAGGACACGGCGCCGGTGGAAAAAGGCAGCGACAGCCTGCGCATCATCTGGCGCACGGCAATGCCGCTGGACGAATCCGGCCTTATTCGTAGCGTTAGCGGCGATATGGCCTCCTTTGAACACGCGCTTGTTTTGCTCCTGCTGATCGCCGGCTTGAGCGTGATTGGACGCTGGCTGCCCTGGCCGCAATTGATCACCTACCTGCTCGGGGGCGTGGGCGCGGCCCTCGTGCCGGCGTTTCCCCGGATGACGCTCGATCCCGGATTTTTCTTTCTCTGCTTTCTGCCCCCGCTGCTCTTTGCGGACGGCTGGCTGATGCCGCTGCGGGAATTTGTCCGCGCCCGCCGCGCCATTCTCACCCTTGCCACGGGGCTTGTTTTCTTCACGACCGTGGCGGTCGGGCTCGTGGCCTGGTGGCTCGTGCCGGGACTTTCGCTCGCAATGGCGTTCGCCCTCGGCGCAATCGTGTCGCCCACCGATGCCGTGGCGGTCAACGCCATCACCGAACGGCTGCGCGTTCCGGCCCGTCTCACCACCGTGCTGAGCGGCGAAAGTCTCATGAACGACGCCACCGGTCTCGTGGGCTTCAAGTTCGCCCTCGCCGCCGTGGTTGCGGGAAGCTTTTCGCCCGGCCGCATGGCGGTGGATTTCTCCCTGCTGGCGGCTGGCGGCCTGGCCATCGGTTTTGCTGCCGGCTACGTGATTGGCAAACTGCGCGACCTGCTCCTGCGATTGGAAGCCAGCGATCCGTTCATCGAAATTACCCTCTCCCTCCTGACCCCGTTCGCCGCCTATCTCGCCGCCGAGCTGCTCGGCGCATCCGACATTCTGGCGGTCGTCGCCGCCGGACTCTACTCCGGCTGGCGGGACCCGGTCAGAATGGATGTGGAAACCCGCCAGAGCACCTACGCCGTCTGGCGGCTGCTGCTCTTCTGGCTCAACGGCGTGGCCTTCGTTCTACTCGGACTGCAATTCCCCACGCTGCTCGCCGCGGTGCACGGTCACTATTCGCTCGCCCGGCTTCTGGGCTTCACCGCGGTCATTTCCGGCACCGCCATTGTCGCACGGCTCGTCTGGGTCTTCGCCGGAATATACCTGCCGTCACTGGCGACCGGCGTCTGCTCGAAATCCTCTCGCGGCGCATCGGCCCTCGTCGTCGGCTGGGCCGGCATGCGCGGCACGGTGACACTCGCCGGGGCGCTTTCCATTCCGTTGCTGCTCCCCGATGGCACGCCCTTTCCTAGCCGCGACATTGTGATCTTTTTGGCGTTCGGCGTCATTGCCGTCACATTATTGCTCCAAGGCACGACGCTTGAGCGGCTGATCCAACACCTGGGTTTGCGCGAGGATGACACCCGGGCCCAGGAGGAACGCCTCGCCCGCACCACGGCGGTGCAAGCCGGACTGACTGCACTGCGTGCGCTCGAGACCGAGGCGGATACCCCCGAACATGCAGCCGCGCTGGGCCAGGTGATCGCCGAATATGAGCACCGACTCGCCGCTTTGGAAGCTGAAGGCGAAACCCGCCGCAACGCGCGTATGCGGCGCCGGGCCAGCCACCATTACCGTAGCACGGCTTTGAAGGCCGAACGCGCTGCCATCGACGAGCTCTGGCGCAGCGCCAAGATCATCGACGAAGTCCACCGCCCGCTCCAACAACTGCTCGATCATGAAGAATCATTGCTCCGCGACGCTCCGCCCTCGCCGGAGGATTGAATCTATCAATCCGGCAATGTGACAGCGCCTCGAAAAGAGCGTTTTGCCCAAGCGATGACATGAGCTGTCACTTTGCCGGATTAATAAAGTCCCGGCCGGGTGCCCCTCTTTTAGCTTCCGGTTACATACCGCTGGCCCCCGCGACCACGACTCCGACCGGCACCCAGGCCGCCTCCGTCACCACGCTGCGTTGGACCCCGCGTTTGCCCCGGTCCGTGGGATTTCCCTCTCGGCGAACGGCAATATTTCACCACAGTGCACTGTTTTGGCAAATCTCATCCTTCTTTATGAAAGCCGCTCCCGATGCTGACCGGTTCTTCACGCTCGCGAACGTTATGTCGCTCTCGCGCGTGCCGTTGGCCGGCGTGTTCTGGCTGACGCTGCATGGCCGGCCCGAGACGACTTGGGCACCTTTGACCGTGATGATTGTCGCCGGTGCCACTGATATCCTCGACGGGAAATTCGCTCGTCTCGGTCGCAAGGATCAGACGTCGTCGCCTCCCACTGGCCGCGGGGCCTGGCTTGATCCCGTGTGCGACAAGATTTTTGTCGGTGTTGTCCTGATCGCCCTCTTTATCGAGCGTGGCCTCACCTTAAACCTCCTGCTCCTGGTCTGCACCCGGGAACTGGTGCAAATCCCCACCGTGCTGGGTTACAAGCTGCTGCCGGTTTTCCGCGGCTGGCTCCACTACGACTTTACCGCCACCTTCCTGGGAAAACTCACCACGGTGCTCCAATTCGCCGCGATCGTTTCACTTTTGTTCAGCGCCCGCTCCACCTACCCGCTCGCCCTTGCCTCCTGCCTTGGCGGACTGTTGGCGGTGGGCGATTATTTGTGGCGCGTCGTCCGGATCGCACGCCGTTCGCCTCCGGCTGATCGTATTTGAACCATACTCGCACCGACTGGGAAATTCTGATTTCGCGACAGAATTGTGTTCAACCACGGCGAAAACCCGGTTCTCCTCACCACCGATGCGACCCAAAATTCTCATGGTGGATGATGCCAAGGCGCTGCGCTTTCTCGTGGAGAAGGCCCTCGGCGCGTTCGATTGCGAAGTACGCGAGGCGACCAACGGCTACAACGCCCTCTTCGCCATGGAGCAGACCATGCCCGACCTCATCCTCCTCGACGTCAGCATGCCCATCATGACCGGTCTGGAAATGCTCACGCTGATGCGGTCTCACCCCACGCTCAAAGCGGTCCCGGTGATCATGCTCACCTCGCGGGCGGACCACCTGATTTTGCCCCAGCTCGCCGCCCTGGGGATCAGCGGCATGCTGGTGAAACCGTTCAACGACACCACGCTCATTGAGAAAATCCAGACCGTCATCAAACTGAAGCCCGCCAGGCCTGCGAAGGCAAAAAAGACCTGATGCCTGGGATCAGGTGATAGATGAATTTTCAACCGCCAATGGGATTCATCAGCAGATGAATCCTTGGAAGTGAGCCGCGACTAATCATCGCTGCAAATGAATCCTTCGCACCTGCTGATCGCAGGCAGATATTCCCAGTCTGCGATCAGCAGACTTCCGGGAACCTAAACTGGAGACGATTAGCCGAAGGGGTGACCTAAAATTTCGCCCATTGGCAAAATTGATCAGCGGTCGGCTTCGTTCATAGGTTTTGCACCCAGGCCGTGCCGATTCCAGCGATGAGTCCGAAGAGATGCCCTTCCCACGAACTGCCATTGCGCGCCGGGGCGATGCCGGCAAGCATTCCGCCATAAAATACGAGGACGCCACCCGCCACGAGCAGGTCCGATGTGGCGCGGGTGAACCACCCGAGCGCGATCAGCCAGCCGAAGAACCCGAAGATCACTCCGCTCATGCCCATATGCGCCGCCCTGCGCCCCATCAGCCAGAGCAGCATGCCCTGACCCAGCGCGATGGTCAGTGCCACGTTTAAGAACTGTCTCTCACCGCGCCGGAGCATCAACGCCCCCAACACGAGGAACGGAGGCAGATTGGCGACGAGGTGAGCGAAGTTGGCGTGGATAAATGGGGCCGTCACCAGCCCGACCAATCCGCCGGCAGTCCGCGGCACCACTGAGAGCTGTTCGGCGTCTTTCTTCGCCACGATCCCGATCAATGTGCCCACGATCATCGCCCCCGTCGGCCAGGAGAGATAGCAATACGGAGCTCGGGTGAAAAGCCGGGAGACAAATTCCAATACGATGTCCATACGAAGCCCGCAGGGATGCCCGAGCCGGCAACAAAATGAAAGTCTGAAGATAACCACTCCGAAAACGCATCCGCCTGACGCAATATTCAACTTTCTCCATCTCAGCCTCCGTTATGGTCCGCGAAAACCCGTTTTAAGAGCTTGCACGTTCCACCCGTCTGACCGCTTCTTTCGCCCGTCCATGCCCGCCAAATCGACCGACCTTGCCGCGCTCCTGAAGCGCACCTTTGGCTACTCGAAGTTTCGCCCGCTCCAGCGCGAAATCATCGAGGCTACTCTCGCAGATCAGGATGTTTTTGCGCTGCTCCCGACCGGAGGCGGCAAATCACTCTGCTTTCAACTTCCCGCCCTCGCCCGCCCCGGTCTCACCGTGGTCGTCTCGCCGCTGATCGCCCTGATGAAGGATCAGGTCGATCAACTCCAGGCGAGCGGTGTAGCCGCCACCTTTCTCAATTCCTCGCTCAACGCCGAGGAATCGCGCTCGCGCCTCGCCGGCCTCCATCGCGGGCAATACAAACTGCTCTACGTCGCGCCCGAACGTCTCATGCTTGATGGCTGGGTCGAGAACCTGAAGGCATGGAACGTCACCTGCCTTGCCATTGACGAGGCCCACTGCGTTTCCGAGTGGGGCCACGACTTCCGTCCCGAATATCGTCAGCTCGCCCGGCTCCGCGCCGCGTTGCCCGACGTACCGGTCATGGCGCTCACGGCCACGGCGACCGAGCGAGTGCGCGCCGACATCATTGCGCACCTCAAGCTCCGCAACCCGCAGATCTTTGTCGCGAGTTTCAACCGTCCGAACCTCACCTATCGCGTCATCCCGAAAGACCAGCCGACAAGGCAGATCATCGATTTTATCCGCAAACGTGAACATGAGAGCGGCATAGTCTATTGCGCCAGTCGAGCCGCCGCCGAACGCGTTGCCGAGGCCCTTGCCAGTCGCGGCTGGCCCGCCCGCGCCTACCACGCCGGGCTTGAGGCGGAGGAACGCTCGCGCAACCAGGAACAGTTTCTCCGCGACGACACCCGCATCATCTGCGCCACAATCGCCTTCGGCATGGGCATCAACAAGCCCAACGTCCGCTGGATCATCCATCACGATCTGCCCAAAAATATCGAGGGCTATTATCAGGAAACCGGCCGGGCCGGACGCGACGGTTTGCCGGGCGACTGTCTGCTGCTCTTCAGCGCCGGCGACATCGCGAAGCAAACCCACTTTCTGGACGAAATCACCAGCGAGCACGAGCAGGCCGTCGCCCGCGCCCAGCTCCGGCAGATCACACATTACGCCGAGAGTGGCGGCTGCCGTCGCTCCGAACTCCTCGGCTATTTTGGCGAAACCTTTCCGCTCGATAATTGTGGCGCCTGCGACAATTGCCTCGAACCACGCGACACCTACGATGGTACGATCGTCGCGCAAAAACTTCTCTCCTGCGTCTACCGCATCCAGCAAAACAGCCGTTTCACCGTTGGCCTGAATCACATCGTGGAAGTCCTCACCGGCGCCGACACCGACAAAATCCGCCGCTGGGGCCACGACCGTCTCACCACCTACGGTATCGGCAAGGAACTCTCCCGTCCTGCGTGGGCGGCGGTCGGCCGGGAGTTGACACGGCTCGGTTACCTCGCCGTTGCCGAGGGAGAATTCGCCACGCTCGAAGTAACCGAAGCCGGCATGAACGTCCTCCGCACCCGCACGCCGATCACGCTCACAAAGCCAATGGATCTGCCCAAAGCGAAGCGCGTCACCCGTCGCGAAGGCGATATCGCGTGCGACGAGATTCTCTTCGAGCGCCTCCGCACCCTGCGCCGCACCCTCGCCGACGAACGCGGCGTGCCCGCCTACATTGTTTTCGGCGACACCACGCTCCGCATGATGGCCCGCCAGTATCCCGCGACCGTGGACGAGTTGGAAGGCATCCCCGGCGTCGGCGAAAAGAAACGCGCCGAGTTCGGCGAACTATTCACCAACGAAATCGCCGCCTACCTGGAAAACAATTCCCGGCAGGCCTTTGATTGAGCTTGCAGCAACGGGTTGTAGTTGGGCTGTAGAATCGGTTTTATACCGCGATTTGAAACACCTGGCCAATCGGGAAAAAGCCGAAAGGAAGAACACATGGCCCAATATCATTTCGTGGAACGACGGCGGCATGACCGATAATCGTCCCGACCATCAGCGCGAGGAGCAGCGCAACCACCATCCATCGGATTGAGGCAGGACTCTTCATAATGTGTAGGAAAGCCGCTGAATCTTGGAGCGATGTTTGGTGCGGAGAAAACGCTGGTCGTAGATATGGCCGGAATCGCCGCGCACATAGAGTGATTTGCCTTTGAAGAAAAAACCCCGGTAGCGGCGCCGGCCGCGGCGGGAACGTCCCTGTCGGGCGCGGCGTTCACGAAACCACGCCAGCCAGTTGAGATAGCGGTTCGGCCAAGGATGACCCGCTGCCGGCAGGTCAGACAAACCCTGACATGTTTTTTCTTCTTCGGACAATTTTCTGGCGAGGCATCGCGCTGGGAGCAGCCCATGGACACCGTGATAGGACCGGACGGGAATGATGTGCTTCATGCGTCCATCTTCGCAGAATGAGATTGTTTTGCTAACGGACACGTCATTGCCCCGGACAAGCGGGCTGCGGGGTTGTCCGGGTGGATTGAAAGGTGGAACCCGGCCTCTGGACGGGTTGGCTTTTCGGTCGCGGTTGGGGCGCATCCAGAGGCCGCGTTCCACCCAAAACTACTGCATGGATACAGCTAAGGGCGTGCGACCCGTCGCCGGCGCTTTTGCTTGGCGCGGAAACTCAATCCGATGCGATTGGCCAGTTTGCGGATCCGCTCGTCCCAATGGGTACCCGCCAGGTTCTTGTTCTCGCTGTAGTAGCTCTCAAGCGCCCGGGCAACCTGGGGCAAACTTTTCATTTTGGAAATCTCAGGCCAGTACAGCCAAAGCAAAAGATAAATGGTGGTGGCATCGGTGGTGTTGCTCTTGGCCTGCCGGTCCAGCAACTCCGGCAGCCGGTTTCCCATGGCAAGTCCTTCGACAAACGCGCGTCTCGCCGTAAAGTCGGGCGCAAACAGCCGGTCCAGGACCTGTTTTTGAAATTCAGGCGAAGTGATGAAGATACCGGCCTCGACCTGAATCGCGACTGATTGCGATTCCTCATCGAGGCCGAGCCGTTTGCCCAGCTCTTGCGCGAATCGCCTGTCCGTGCCGCCCCGGGCCAAAGCGAGATCGCGCGCCTTGGCCGCCCACGCCACGGCTATTCCTTCGGTGAAATGCGATCCTTCCCCCGCAAGAACCGGGGCATACTCGCGCGGAATAAATTGATCCCTCAAGATGCGCATCACCCGCTGGGTCCAAAGGGGGAATTTTTTGATTTTACCCGGATCAAGGGCGACTTGCATGGCTTCGGCAACGCGGCCCAAGAGCCGATCGGGCGAAAACTCCGGGAGCGGTTTGGGATCTGGGTGTTCCATCGCGAAGCATGCTCACAGTGACAGCACATAAATTCAACGTCGAAGCCCCGGGCAGCCCGGAGCTTGAACCGGGCACCAAACGATCGTCGCCAGATTGGCCGCTTAAGATCATTTGCCATCTCGCTCATGATCGCCGCACAGGTGATCAGCGCTCTCCCAACGGCCTGAAGCACGATTCTCCCCTTGCACCGCGCCACATTCTAAACTGAAAATAACGGCATGACCGACTATCACGCCCCGGAATTTCTCGTTGAGTTGCTCAAAGCCAAGTCGCCTTCGGGCGCGGAGGCGCAGGCCCAGGCGGTGTACGATCGCTTCGTGAAACCGCACGCCGACGACTACGCCAACGATGCGCTGGGCTGCCGGCTGGCCACCCTCAACACCAAGGGTGGCCCCACCGTGATGTTCTCCGGTCACATGGACGAACTCGGCCTGATCATCACCTATGTCAACAAGGATGGTTTCATTTATTTCGACACCATTGGCGGCCACGACCGCATCATGATTCCCGGACGTCGCGTCATCATCCAGACATCCGCCGGTCCGGTCAAAGGTGTAACGGGCAAGCGCGCCGTTCACCTGATGGACGAGGCGGATCGCAAGAAGGTGCCGGAGATCCACGAAATCTGGATCGATATTGGCGCGAAGACCAAGGCGGAGGCACTGAAGCGCGTGAGCATCGGCGATGTCGCGACCTATGACCATGAATTTGAACTGATCCACGGCAGCATCGGCACCGCCCGTGCCTTCGACAACAAAGTCGGCGCCTATGTCGTCGGCGAAACTTTGGTTCGCCTCGCCAAGGCCAAGGCAAAACTAAACGTTAAGATCGTTTCCGTCGCCACCACGCAGGAAGAAATCGGCGTGCGCGGCGCGACCACTTCCGCTTTTGCGGTGAATCCGCATGTGGCACTGGCGGTCGATGTCGGCCATGCTACGGATCATCCGGATTGCGACAACCGTAAGTTTGGCGAGACCAGGCTGGGTGGCGGTCCCATCATCTGCCGCGGCCCGAACATAAACCCCAAGGTTTTTGAACGCCTGATCGCTTGCGCCAAGAAAGCGAAAATTCCCGTCCAACTCGATGCTGATCCGCGTCCCACCGGCACCGATGCCCGAGCCATCCAGATGGCGCGCGGCGGCGTGGCGTGCGGCCTGGTTTCCATTCCGCTCCGGTACATGCACACGCCGAGCGAGGTCGTCGATCTGCAGGACGTGGAAAATTGCGTGAAGCTCTTTGTCGAGTTCGCGAAATCCATCAGCAAGGACGAATCGTTCAATTGGTGAGGAGGGCGCGATGGTTTTGAGATAGGGCGCAACCGCGGAGACTGTCTCAAAACTTTAACTTCAGAAGAGGGCGTGCGTCTAATTCCAGCATGAGCCAACCGAGCACGCCCGATCACAGTCGGCGGTTCCTGTTGCCGCTATCGTTGGCAGAGTGGGTGCCGGAAGATCGTCCCGCCCGGTTTATCCGTGATGTGGTCGAGCAGATGGATCTGCCCGCACTCGGGTTTGTCCTGCCGGCCTGCGCCCGTAGGCCGGCACCGTACGCCCCGAGTCTGCTGTTGAAGATCTGGCTGTGTGGTTACTTGCAGCGGATCCGCGTCACGCGGAAACTGGAGCTGGCGTGCCGGGAGCATCTCTCGCTGCTCTGGCTGGCCGGTTTATGGTGATTGTTTCCCCACGACCGCGGGGTCGGAGGCAAACCGCCGCTGCCAGTAATCATGTGAAATCGTCGCCACCGGGGCTGCATCGGCAGCATCATCGTCCACGCCAAACGGACGACCCAGCGACGGCGAGACCCCGAGGCGACGAAAGTGTTTCGTTGCGGACGCGCATACGCTCGAAGGTGAACAGCGAAAACGTCGACGCAGCGAAACCTTCGCTGGCACAGCGTGGCGCGTCGGGCGCGTGAAGGAGTCGAAAAGCACTGGATTTTATCGCTTGCTTCTGGCTATAGCTTCTAGCGACTCGGCGATCCGCTGGTGCGCCTTCACGAATCGTATGAGAAGAAAAAACGAATACATGACCGCAACAAGCGAGAACAGTGTGTATAGGAGTGGTAATTCTGAATCGGCGTCAGCGGCCCGGGCGAGCTTCCGAAGCGATGCAAGGCGCGCTGGACCAACTCGTATTCGCCCATGAATAAATGGCCGGAAAAATAATGCAATCCGGTGACTCAATTCGGTGCGACCAAACGTATAGAATAGAGACCGGGTTCCCGCATGCCACTGATTATTCACCATTCCATCAATATACAGCCATATGAAAATGCTCCGTTCTTACGTCCTCTTTGCAATCTTCTGCCTTCCGGCATTCGCTGAATCGAGCCTCAATACTGAGGCTGGAGTCAGTTATGTTTTTATTCGTAAAGCCCGATATGAAACAGGCTCTATCACCACGGGAGTGCTGAGCGAGGACAAATCCCAGGTCGCGCCCTTTGTGGCGATCGGACATTCATTTTCAGAATCAGTCAGCTTGCGGCTGTCATACCAATATATCGGGAATCTGAACGCCACCACTCAATCTGTTTTCCAAATTGCGCTCCCACCAGGTGCAAATGTGCCCAACCCGCTAATACCGAATTTCACCAACCAATATCATGATTCTGTTCATGTGCTTGGCTTGGCGCCGGAATTCAAGTGGCGACTGAGCCCCAAGTTAGGACTGACTTTTTCACCGGAACTAAACTGGGCGGCTGATCGCGGCACGATCCTAAGCACCGAGATCCACGATCAACCTATTTCACCCTTTACGGCCGTCGCGCCCAAACAGGCAAGTCATACCGCTGAAAATTTCTCCTTAGGGGCATCAGCCGGCGTTTTGTGGTCGTTAAGCGAACGGTGCAGCTTGGCGTTTAGTTATCGTTACACTGAATTGCAACCAAGCTGGAACCGACAAGCCCACATCCTATCGGCGGCCTTGCGTTGGCATTTCTGAGACGTACGGTGCAACTAAGCATTGAAGTTTACGAAGTTGCCCGGTAACCACTCGCGCGTCGTGTTCCAATTCGATGCTGCCGCCCACGCAACGCACCGCCGGCTGGTTTCCCGTCTGGCCGAGGGGGATGCCGAAGCCATGCAGCTATTCTATGCCGAATTCTCCCCCATGGTGCACGGCATCGTCCGCCGAATGCTCGAGGATGCGGAAGACGCACGCGAAGCCGTACAGGATACATTCATTAAAGTATGGAGTCAGGCCTCCTCCTACCGTTCTGACCGAGGTGAGGTGGTGGCTTGGCTGGTTTTCATTGCACGAAATTCCGCCATCGACCAGGTGCGCAAGGGCGCCCGCCGGCGACGGCTGCATGAGACGCTGCGGAGTTTTCCGACGGAGACCGAGTATCCGGCCCCCGAGCAGCCCGAAAGCATCGCCCATCATCTCATCCAACTTTCCATCCCACAGCGACAGGCTCTGGAGCTCGCTTTCTTCTCCGACTTTACCCAGTCGGAAATCGCCAAGGCCCTGCGGATGCCGGTGGGAAACGTGAAAAATCACCTGCGCCGCGGACTGGCAAAATTGAAGCAGATCGTCGCCCGCCATGAATGACGATTTCCATACGGAGGCTTTCCTCTACCTGCTCAAGAAACTCGACCCAGCCGATCACGCGGCGTTCGAGGCACGGCTCGCCCGTGATCCAGTCGCCCGGGCGGCACTGGCAGAGTGTGCCGCGATTGTGGCGCAATTCGCCCTGGAATCGGCGCCTGCCGAGGCAATGCTCCCTGCGGACCAACGCGCGACCCTTGCCGCGATTCTTTCCCACAAAAGCACGAACCCCGAGAAAGTACCGCAGCGCCTGAAGTGGCCGCGGTACTTTTGGCCAATGGCGGCAGCCATATTACTTGGGTTAAATTTGCTGCAACTCTTCCGTTCCACGCCCCCGATTTCAGGGCAAGAGCCGATGCGTCATCGGCCGGAAACAAGCCGGCGCATCCCCGACAATCCGACGACAGATGATCCGCTGAGTGTCAGCGTTGCCGAAGAAATGCAACACTTGGAACAACTGCGCGCCGAATATGCGAATCTTGAGTATGCTCACACTAGGCTCCAGGCGGAATATGACAAACTGCTTCATCAACGTGCTCTAATCGATCAACGCATCGGCCGGTTTGCGGCGATGGAACTCGTGGATTCCGGAAGTTACGCCCGGGGGGAGCGCAAAGGTTTGGTGAAAATCGCCCGCGGCCTTTTGACCGAGCCTGGTATCGTGAACCTGGAACCAGGAATGTCTCCGGCAACCCAGCAGCCGCAGAATCAATTGCTGCCTCCATCCGAAACTACTCTTCCGGCGCAGACACCGTCCCTGGGCCAGCCCTATGCTTGGTCCGTGTTCGATGAAGCGTCAGCTCAGGGATATTTGAATTTCTACAATCTGCCACCGGTTGAACCTGATCGAACCTTGCAATTGTGGGTAAAACCAGCCGGCTCGACCGTTTATCAAAACCTTGGCGAAGTTCCGCCGCCCGCTTCCAACGGTTCGGGCCGTGTCAGTTATACTCTGCCCGGCGCGACTCAACCGCCGACCGAAGTCCTCGTCACACAAGAACCCCGCAACGCCACTCCGTCTCAACCATCAATCGGAACGGCCGTTGTACGCGGTCCATAGTGAATCGCGTTAAGTTTCACTACGTCAGGCGAATTACACTTATGAAAGTCGTGCCGTCGCGGAACGGCTAAGGAGCAGGGGTGCATCTCAAAAACAACGAGGCTTCGTTGCATAAGGTCAAAACCGCCAGCCAGTTTTTGCCGCTATGATGAATATTCCAACCGTGACTGCTGTGAGTTGGGAGCGCTGGCGGATGAAACCGACCGGAGCCGCGCTGCGCTTGCCCGATATTGCCCGCAAGCATCCCGAGGTATTGCTCGCCGCTGATGCGTGCAAGGTTATCTGAAGGTTGCCAAATATTCTGTTTTTGCCTTCACTTCACCGCATTTTTTCTGCATCTTTTTTCGTGTTCTAAGAAATCAACCTTCAACTAAGTCCGCGTCCTTTAAGCGACTTAGCTTTTCTGACGGAAATTGGTTCGAATCCCCCTCTCCGCCAAATTTCTTTCCAACCGGGAAAGAAATTTGCCATCCGCAGCCTTGGCAAAGGATGGCTGACATGGACGTCACCTTTTCGTCCTTTGCTGCACCCATGCCCAACGCCAAACTCGCGGCCTCTCCCCTCCTCATCGATTTCGCCCACGTCTCCATTGTCCGCGGCGAGAAGGTTGTCCTGAGAAATCTGTCGCTCCAGATTCGACGCGGCGAACATGTCGCAATCCTCGGCCCCAATGGCTCGGGCAAGTCCACCCTGATCAAAGCCATCACGCGCGAACTCTATCCGCTCGATCAGGGGAAGAAGATGCGCTTCCAAGTGCTGGGCCAAGATGATTGGGATTTGAACGACATGCGCGGACACCTCGGAATTGTCGCCCTCGATCTGCTCCAGAACCTCTCGCACGAAATCACGCTGCGCCAGGTGACCGCCCGCGAACTGATTCTTTCCGGCTTCCACAACAGCATTGGCCTCTGGCCGCATCAGCGCGTGACGCCCAGCCAGGAAAAGCAGGCCCGACGGATCATGCGGCAGTTAAAAATCTCTCACCTGGCCAACCGTTCCCTCGCGAAAGTTTCTTCCGGCGAACAACGCCGCGCCATCATTGGCCGGGCTTTGGTCCACAACCCTGAAGCGCTCATCCTCGACGAGCCCACCAACAGCCTCGATCCTGGCGCCGTGCGGGAGTTTCGCGCCGTGCTTCGAGCACTGACCAGTCTGGGAAAAACACTAATCCTCATTACGCACAACATCTCCGATCTCATCCCTGAAATCGACCGGGTCATTTTTATGCGTCACGGAAAAATTCAGGCCGACGGACCCAAGTCCGAGATGCTCACCGCGCCAAGACTCTCCCGGCTCTTCGGCAAAAAACTTCGCGTGGTACGACGCAACGGAAGTTACGATCTGGTGTCGGGTTGAATAGCAACGCGGACATCGCGCGACAAAAATCCCTCGTAGTGTCGATGATTGCAGGTGAAGCGCGTTGCCTTCACCCCATCGCCAATCCCGGCACTTTGGCCACGGCTTGGCGGATAATCGCGCAATCGGTCTCTCCCGTGAATCCGCTCATCGCGACCGCGAGCTTGGTCCCGTCTTTCGCCACCACCGGTAAACCTCCCTGCCAACCGATGAGATCGGGATGTTGCAGGCCGAATTGGCCGGGATCGACGTTCCGTCCATAAACTTGTTTTTCGAACTCACCGGTCGCCTGCCCCGTCATCCAGACCTGCATGGATTTCTGCCAAGCAATCCGACTCGTGTTCCTCTGGCGTTGCTGGGTGTCGCCAAACATCCGGCCAAAAATCTGCCCGCCGTCCGCGACGATCATCAGCGTGACGTTGCCGAGATTGTTATCGCGGTCCGCCGGATTCTGCATGCATCCCGGGATGAGTTTCTCGATTTCAACGATCAATTGCGTGGCTGTTGCGGTAAGTTCGGCAGAAGTCATGCGATCATCGTACGACTTGGAAAACATCAGGCGCAATCGGAGAAAATAAAAGCCCGCGTCGGGTGACGCGGGCTTGAAGGTGATGAGCACTATTTCCGCCAGCCTTCGCCAAGGCTACGGCTGGCGGTATTGAACCGGCTCCGGGTCAATACCGATAATGCTCCGGCTTGTACGGGCCGTCGACAGGCACGCCGAGGTATTCGGCCTGGGACTTCGTGAGCTTCGTGAGCTTGGCGCCGATCTTCTCGAGGTGCAGACGGGCGACTTCCTCGTCGAGGTGCTTCGGCAGACGATAGACCCCGATCTTGTAGGTGTCTTTGTTCTTCCAGAGGTCGAGCTGGGCGAGCGTCTGGTTGGTGAAGCTGTTCGACATGACGAACGACGGATGGCCGGTGGCGCAACCGAGATTCACGAGACGGCCTTCCGCGAGCATGTAGATGCTGTTGCCTTTCGGGAAAGTATACAGGTCGTACTGTGGCTTGATGTTGATGCGCTTTGCGTCGGATTGGTTGAGGCGGTCAATCTGGATCTCGTTGTCGAAATGGCCGATATTACAGACGATGGCTTGGTCCTTCATCTTGCGCATGTGCTCAAGCGTGATGATGTCCTTGTTGCCGGTCGTGGTAACGTAGATGTCGGCGGTGCCGAGCGTGGACTCGATCGTGTTGACCTCGAAACCTTCCATCGCCGCCTGGAGGGCGTTGATCGGATCGATCTCCGTGACGATGACACGCGCGCCAAAGCCCTTGAGCGAAAACGCCGAGCCCTTGCCCACGTCGCCATAGCCGCACACGCAGGCAACCTTGCCGGCGATCATGACGTCGGTGGCGCGCTTCAAGCCGTCGGCGAGTGACTCGCGGCAGCCGTAGAGATTGTCGAACTTCGACTTGGTGACGGAGTCGTTGACGTTGATGGCCGGCACGCGGAGTCTGCCCTTCTCCAGCATCTGGTAGAGGCGGTGTACGCCGGTGGTGGTCTCCTCGGAAACGCCGCGCCATTCCTTGGCGATGTTCGTCCATCGCTTCGGGTCTTCTTTATAGACGCGCTTGAGGAGGTTCTTGATGACCTGTTCCTCGTGCGAACCGGAAGCCGTGTTGACCCAGTCGCTGCCCTCTTCGAGCTCGCAGCCTTTGTGAATGAGAAGAGTGACGTCGCCGCCGTCATCGACGACGAGCTGCGGGCCCTTGCCGCCGGGGAACGAAATGGCACGCAGTGTAAGATCCCAATATTCTTCGAGCGTCTCGCCCTTCCAGGCGAAGACCGGGGTGCCGGTCGCGGCGATGGCCGAGGCGGCGTGATCCTGCGTGGAGAAAATATTGCACGAGGCCCAGCGGACATCGGCACCGAGCGCCTTGAGGGTCTCGATGAGGACTGCCGTCTGGATCGTCATGTGCAACGAGCCGGTGATACGCACGCCGGCAAGCGGCTGCTTCGGACCAAACTTCTTGCGGACAGAAACAAGGCCGGGCATTTCGTGCTCGGCAACGGAGATTTCTTTGCGGCCCCAGGAGGCGAGCGAAATGTCTTTAACGTGGAAGTCGGGCGCAGCTTTGCGCGAGGATTTGGAGGCTTTGGCCATGAGAGTAATGCGTCGGGAGTGGATTAGCGGGCGGCGGCGGCGCGAAGCGCCGAAGCCTTGTTGGTCTGCTCCCAAGGGAGGTTTTTCTTGCCGAAGTGGCCGTAGTTCGTCGTCTCACGGTAGATGGGACGGAGGAGATTCAATTGGGAAACGATGTCGGCGGGCTTGAAGCTGAACACTTCCTCAACCGCGGCCGTGATCTGATCGTCTGACAGGCCGAGTTGGGCGGTGCCGAAAGTCTCGACGCGAACCGAGACGGGTTTCGGGTGGCCGATGGCGTAGGCAAATTGGATTTCGGTGTGCGTGGCGAGACCGGCGGCCACGATGTTCTTGGCGATCCAGCGGCCCATGTAGGCGGCGGAACGGTCGACCTTCGACGGATCTTTGCCTGAGAAGGCACCGCCACCGTGACGGCCCCAGCCACCATAGGTATCGACGATGATCTTGCGGCCGGTGAGACCGGAGTCGCCTTGCGGACCACCGACGACAAAGCGGCCAGTGGGGTTGATGAGATATTCGGTATTCTTGTTCAGCAGTTTCGCCGGAATGACCTTCTTGATGACGTTTTCGATGAGATGCTTCTCGATTGTCGAATGGGAGACGTCGGCGGTGTGCTGGGTGGAGATGACCACGTTGACGACCTCGACCGGCCGGTCGTTTTCGTAGCGGACGGAAACCTGCGATTTCGCGTCAGGGCGGAGCCATGCCACGTTGCCGGATTTGCGGATCTTGGTGAGTTCGCGACCAAGACGGTGGGCAAACATGATCGGGGTCGGCATCAGCTCGGGCGTCTCGTTGCAGGCGTAGCCAAACATGATGCCCTGGTCGCCGGCACCCTGCTCGGCGGTCTTCTTGCCCTTGGCCTTCTTGGCATCGACGCCCTGGGAAATATCGGGCGACTGCTTGGTCAGGTAATTATTGATGAAAACCTGGTCGGCGTGGAAGACATCGTCGTTGTTGACGTAGCCGATGTCGCGAATCGCCGCGCGCACAATGGATTCATAATTGAGCTTGGCCTTGGTGGTGATTTCACCGGCCAGAATCACCATGTTTGACTTCACCATGGTTTCGCAGGCGACGCGGCTGGTTTTGTCCTGCGCCAGGCAGGCATCCAGCACGCTGTCGGAGATCAAATCAGCAACTTTGTCGGGATGGCCTTCACCAACCGACTCGGAGGAAAAAACGAAGGAGTTTGCCATAGAACGTGCACAATCGGCACATTTTCGCGTCAGGCAAGTATAATATCAACGCATCTGCATGCCATGATGTGACGATGTGCGCGCCCGGTAAATTCCGCTAATCTTTCGCAAGCCGGCGTCGATAAATGAGGTGCACGCAAGCATATGAATCCACCAGTCGAGCCGCCCAAGCCGGACCTTCAGGGACGAAAGGTACTGATCGTCGATGACGATCGGCTGAATCTCCGCATTCTCTCCCGGATTCTAAAACCTGAGGGATTGATCGTGGAGCAGGTCTATTCCGGCGAAGATGCGCTGGCACAGTACGCCACCTTCATGCCCGATCTGGTCCTGCTGGACGTCATTATGCCCGGCATCAACGGATTTGAAACCTGCCGGACACTCAAGGCCCGCTATGGGGACAACATGGCCCCGGTGATCTTCATCACCGCCAAGGCCGAATCCGATGATGTGGTCGAGGGCCTGGCCGCCGGTGGCGTCGACTACCTGCCCAAACCCTTTCGTGGCCGTGAGGCCATGGCCCGCCTCAAGGTTCATCTCCAAAACCGGATATTGAACGAAGAGCAGAAGAAACTGGTGGCCCAGTTGAGCGCCGCCAATTCGTCAAAAAACAAGCTCCTCGGCATGGTGGCGCACGATCTGCGGAATCCGCTCGCGACCGTGCGCGGCCTGGCGGAATTCTTGCGCGACGACGGAAAGGACGGCAAGCTGACCACGGACCAGATCGATCTGGTCGAAAATATTTATTCCGTCAGCCAGTCGATGCTTGAAATGGTGAATGAGCTGCTGGACCTCTCGGTGATCGAGTCGGGGGAATTGAAAATTCATCCCAAGCCGGTCAGTCTGACCGAGGTGCTGGAACGGTCCGTCACGCTGAACAACATCAACGCCGCCAAGAAAGGCAGCCACATCAATTTGAAGTCGGTCGACCTGCCCGCGCAGCTCAACGTCGACGGCCCCAAGATCAAGCAGGTGATCGACAACCTGATCACGAACGCGATCAAGTTTTCCCCGCCGAATTCGTCCGTTTCCGTGGAAGCCAGCCAGACGGCGGCGGACTGCACCGTGGCCGTGCTCGACAATGGTCCGGGCATCCCTGAGGACGAGATGCACAAGCTCTTCAAGGATTTCAGCCAGACCTCCGTCGCCCCCACGGCGGGAGAAAAAAGCACCGGCCTGGGCCTGGCGATCTGCCGAAAAATCATCGAGGCGCACGGCGGCACCATTCGCGCCAACAACCGCCCCGGCGGCGGCTGCACCTTTATGTTTTCCATCCCCCAACCCGCATGAACTTCACCGGCAAAGTCCTCCTCACCGACGACGAAGCGCACATCCGCAAATTTATCGGACTGGTTCTCAAGCGCCTCGGCAGTCCCGTCATCATCGAAGCCGCCAACGGCCAGGAAGCGGTCAGCCTCTACGAGAAGCACAAGCCCGATCTCGTCCTCCTCGACGTGAACATGCCCATCATGGACGGCGTGCAGGCGCTGACCCAGATCATGCAGAAAGATCCCCAGGCGCTGGTCATCATGCTGACCTCCCTGACCAACCGCCAGATTGTCGAACAATGCGCCACCCTCGGCGCGCTGGATTATCTGCGCAAGGACCTGCCACGCGACGAGATGATCGCCCTGCTCACCAAGATCATCGCCGACTGCTTTGGCCCCGAGGACAGCTCCTCCAAGGAGGAGGCCGCCGCGCCATGAAATCCCTCGCCAATGGCGCGCCTGAGCCCACACCCGCTGCTCCCTTGATCTCCGAGGTGCGCTACTCCCTGCCTGATCTGCTCCGCGAGGTGCAGCTCGAGCGCAACGCCGCCGTGTTTGCCATGGAGAAACTGGACCGGACCGAAATCTCGAAACTGTTCCAAAAAAACCGCACCCGCCGTGCTATCAAAAAACAACAATAACGAGTTCGTCCGGCTCCTCAAGGCCCTGCCCAATTTCACCTCCGCCGGCGAGGTGGACGATCTTGGAAAAAAGCACGGACCCGGCACGCTCGCTCACCTTCAGGCGGTCATCGAGCAGCGCATCGTGAGCAAGGACGACGCGTGCCGCCAGTGGTCCAACTCGATCGGCATCGCCTACGTCGATGTGCTTTCCTCCGCCATCACCGAGGAAGCCGTGCAGACCTTTCCCCACGAAATCGCCAAAAAGGCGATGTGCATCGGGCTTTATATCATCGACGGCGTTTTGACCGTCGCCATGGGGTCGCCCCAGGATCGCGAACAGGTCCAGCGCCTGCAAAACATCGCCCAGATCCCGATCAGCCCCGTCTTCAGCCTCCCCTGCGAAATCGAGGACTGCATCGCCATCCATTACAGCACGGAAAAATCCCTGCACGACAGCCTGAACGCCCTGGAGACCAAGGAAGGCTTCGGCCAGCCCGGCGGCGGCGACACGGAGGTCATCGCCGATTCGGAATCCCTCCTGAAGGTTCTGGATGAGATCATCTATTTCTCCCTGCGCGAACGCGCCACCGACATCCATATCGAGCCGCACGAGATGAATTCGCGCATCCGTTTCCGCGTCGATGGCAACATGCGCGAGGTCCTGCATTTTTCCCGCAAGCTGCACCGCGCGATCATTTCCCGGCTGAAGATCATGAGCAATCTCAACATCGCGGAAAGCAGGTTTCCGCAGGACGGCCGTTTCACCGTGCCGATCGGCGCCAGCAAGGCCAACTTCCGTTTCTCCAGCATTCCCTCCGCCTACGGTGAGAAAGCCGTGATCCGCGTCCTGGCCGCCACCGGGAAAAAGACCATGCTCTCGCTGGAGCAGATGCTCATTTCCCAGACCATCCTGCAGCCTTTCCAGCGCCTCGTCCAAAACCCGAACGGCATCATCTTCGTGACCGGCCCCACCGGCTCCGGCAAGACCACCACGCTCTACGCCGCGCTCAGCGAAATCAACAAGCCCGACGTGAACATCTGCACCATCGAGGACCCCGTCGAAATCCAGTTGCCGGGTGTGACCCAGAGCCAGGTCAATTCGCACATCGATCTCAAATTTTCCACGCTCCTGCGCTCCCTCCTCCGCCAGGATCCCGACGTCATTCTCGTCGGCGAGATCCGGGATTTGGAAACCGCCAAGATCGCCACCGAGGCCGCCCTGACCGGACACCTCGTGCTCGCCACGCTGCACACCAACACCGCCGCCCAGGCCATCACCCGTCTGATGGAAATCGGGGTCGAGCCTTTCATGGTCGCCCCCGCCGTCATCGGCGTGCTCGCGCAGCGTCTCGCCGCCCGGATCTGCGAAAAATGCAAGGAGGCCTACCAGCCTTCGCGCGCCGTGCTGCAAAAGCATTTCCTCGAAGAAGGCCTGACCGATGTCCCCTTCTATCGCGGCCGCGGTTGCACGCATTGCCGGGGCACGGGTTATCGTGGTCGCGTCGCGTTCCACGAACTCGTCCTCATCACCGAGGAAATCCGCCAGATCATCTCCGACGGCCGCAGCGCCCAGGAAATCACCCGCGCCGCCGCCAAAGTGGGCTTCCGTCCCCTCCGCTATGACGGGCTCAAGAAAGTTCTCCTCGGCCTGACCACGATCGAAGAAATCGAGGCCAACAGCTCCTTCGAATGGGCCAGTTGACCGCCTTTAACCTTTATCCCACCACCACCATGTCAAATACCCTGTTAGATCCCCAAGCCATCGAAAGCCTCCGGGCCATCAGTCCGGATGACAGCGGGGAGTTCCTCCACGAGCTGATCGACATCTATCTCACCGACACGCCCCAGCGCATCACCGAGATCGAACAGTCGCTCGCCACCGAAAACGCCGCCGAACTCACCCGCGCCGCCCACAGCATCAAGGGCAGTTCGAGCAACTTTGGCGCCACGGAACTCGCCGCCATCGCCTGCGAAATCGAGCACAAGGGCAAGGCCTCCGCCTTTGCCGAGGCCCAGGCCCGCCTGCCCACCCTGAAGGAAGCCTTCAACCGGGTCCGTCCCGCCCTGCTCGAACTCAAGACTGGCGGCTGAGCCGAAACTGCGGCATCCCCCCGTGATGCCCACCGCGCGTCCGCTCATTCTTTTTCTCCTGGTCCTGGTCGCCACCCGCCCCGCCGCCGCGCTGGAATGGACGGCCACCACGCTCGACGCCCGCGCCGCGCCGTTTCAGAAAACCGTCACGCTGGTTTTCAACTTCAGGAACGACGGGAAAAAAAACACCCACCTGCTCGATCTCCAGACCAGTTGCAGTTGCCTCTCCGCCCGCACCGACAAAAAACTCTACGCCCCGGGCGAGGCCGGACAAATCACCGCCGAATTCTCCGCCGAGGAACCCCCGGGAGTTTATGAGCGCTGGATTCAGGTCGTGACGGACGACCGCCTCACCGCCCCGCAACGCCTGACCGTGCGCATCGAGATCCCCGAGCCCGCCTTGCTCGTCCCCCGCTCGCTCGAATGGAAACTCAACGGGACGGCGGACGGAAAATCCGCCGAACTCCGCGCAAACGGCGCGCTGCGCATCAGTTTCACCCAGGCCGTCCCCACCAACGACGCGTTCACGGTCCGGCTCGAGTCCGTCATACCCGATCAGGTGTACAAACTCATCGTCATCCCCCGCACCACCGCCACCGTCGCCAACGCCGCGATCCGCATCACCGGTCGCGACACCACCGGCCACGACATCCTCATCAGCGCCTACGCCAACGTGCGCTAGCCCGTTGCCCCGGCAGGGCACGCGGTGACACGCCCCGGGAAATTCCAACCTCAATTTCTCGCATGCCCCGGCCATGCCGCGCTCCGTTTCAACGCCAATTATAATATTTGCGGTCTTGCCCCCTTTTTTTGCTCCCTGACCAATGTCGGCGGAGTTGGGTTAGGCGAGGTAGGCGATCCTTTTCTTCGCGTGCACTTTTTTCCTTACAAGAGCCCAAACAGCAGGTGCAGAAATTAGTGCAATCGCAACAGCGGTCTCAAACGCACCAACACCCATTTTCCGGTCGAGTGTAAGCCGGCGAAAGACGACGCAGATTGCCGCATAGACATGCACGGTTCGCGATACCTTCTCCTTCTCCCCTTCGAAACTTAGGGCGGCAGCCTCCTCTCGGAAGACTCGATAGATTCGAGGACCCGTCCAATATGCGGTCGACAGCATAAACGCGAACGACTCCAAAAATAGCGAATACTCGAAAAGCTCCCTCTCTTTCTGCGTGATGCCAGAGCCAAGCATATCGGTCTCGCCCCAGGTCAGCCACGCGTGAGAGACAATGACGGCAAGGCAAACTATAGCTATCAAGAAGGCGGCAAATGCTTTTTTCATTTTGCAACGTTCAGACAGAGAAAAAAAGAGGTGGGCTGCAAATGTTATAATCTGTGCCAGCACCGGCATTCTTCACAAAATAGAAAATATAACATTATCAACCTGACCCTATTTTCTGTCCCGCTGCGCGCTGCGGCGCAGCAGAACCCTCGGAGTTGGGCTACTTGCATAATTCGGATTTAGTCACGGTCCAGCCAAGTCCTGACTTATCTCGTATATGCATCACAAGAATTTCTATCCAGCGCGGAATCTTTGGATGCAGAATGATATGGTCAAAAAGACTCTTCAAATTCGCACGAATAAAAAGTCCGGCATCGTCTGGATTATTCATTCCAACACCTGTCAAATCTTGCGGTGACAACGGTCGACCTAGCGAATCTAGGCAAAAAGGAGTGCGAGTATTCATTGTCTCGATCCGAAGTTCGGATTCATGAGCGAAACGAGCTTCATCCTTCAAGAATGCCCTGTGGTGCGCCTGACTTCCGTGATAGGAGGACATATCGAAAGTGCTAAAATTCACATACTGAACCTTACCAATAAAACTCCATTCAGGATTAAGGTACACGCTATCACGCACCTTGCGTATCGTAGATCTGACTGCGACTCCATCTCCGCCAGGCACATACTCACCCCACATTCTTTCGGACTCATGCTCACCAATAAACCAACAATTAACCAACGAGAGAGCCCGTCCGTCCGCAACATTTCTAGCGGGCCATTCGTCAATCTGAGCATGGAAGTCGCTTCCTTGGAAGACCTGCTTCCACTCTTGGTTCTGCAGTTTCATTCGCGCCTCTGTTTTTGCAGGCAACCTACCCTCAAATTCGTCGGATAAAATTGTGAGCTTTGAGAACCACAATGCACCATACGCCACAAGCGAGATAAACTTCGGAAACGTCAGGTAACGCCAAACCACTGTGTCGCACTCCGCTTCGGTGAGGTTATAAAGCTGCGCGCGGTATTCAGTCATCTCTTTTTGCCCAGATCAACGTTTGAGGTCAGACACGACCGGGCGAAGCCCGGTCGTTGTCTGTGCCGACTGGATGGGCCTTCTTCATGCTTTCTGCGTGATAACTCGCGAGTAGGAGAGCGAGCTCATCGGCCTTCATGCCGTAGGTATCCGGCAAGCCGCCTTCAAATCCGGCCATAGCCTTGGACACGGCTCTCATCTTCGGGGCAATCTGGCACTCGGGCGAAAAATCAAATCCAACGAAGGTGCCCACTGGCATACCTTTCTGACGAAGCGTATATGTGCCAAAAGCAGAGAGGTCTGACCACCGATAGCGGGTCTTCCTGAAGAGCGAGCTGAACTCGAAGCCCTCGTGGCTCACCGTGAGATACGAAGCACGCGGATGCATCTGAATGAGAAAGATCGGAATGCCCAAAGCGAAGAAGCCGCCACAGAACCATCCCATCTTCTGGCCATCGAGAATCATCCAGATGCCGCCAGCGGTGAACGCGCTGCACAGAAACAGAAGCCAGATCATCTTCGTCTTCTTCGTATAGAGAGTGAAGGGAAGCGCGAGGGACATCTTTGTTCGCCCATCAGTATATTAGGACCAACTGGGTTGAGCTTTTGCTGGCATTGTAAATTTACTCAAGGTCAGTGGCTAAACTTTTGGAACGCAATGCACGATTCCGATGGATTAAACTTTTACCGGTTGATTTTTACCCGGCAAAACATCAACTCAACGCCGCACGGGCCACATGTGGATGAATCCTCAACAGCCCGTTTCATTCCCCCGGTTGTAAGGCCGCCTTGGCCTCTTCGAACCTGACTCCGATAGTAAAGGCCTCCCACACCCGCGAAATCCTGACCTTGCTGCGTCTGTGCGAAACCAAACACGCCCCGGCACGGTCGAGTTGGTGAAAAAACACGGGAGCCGCGAAGGAAGGGTCTGCGGCGGGGCCGGCGCGCGAAGCCTTGCGCCGGTTCTGCAGGAATGCTCAGAAGGCGGCGGACCCGCAGTACGGTCCTGGCTCGCTGGCGATCAAGACATCGCGGGATTCCGACTCCGCCTGGCTCCGGCGCGACAAGAAACCTGCTCCGGCAGTTGCTGCCTTGGGGGGGAAATCCGGCTGACAGGAAAAACGTCTTGGGAGCAAGCCGCTCCACCGCGAAAGCAGAAAGGGAAGCGAAGGCGGGCCAGGACCCGCGCCGGGCCTTGCGGCCCATGGAACCGCCGCCGACATCGGCTCCAGCGATTGGGAAAGGGCACGGATCAAAACGATGCGTGAGCGTGGCGGAATGAATCGACTTATCGGGGCTGGGCTGCCCGCCTTGCGCGCTTCGTGGCGCCACGGGCACCGCATATCGCCACGGGCGAGAGAACAAAAAAACGGATCGGAAATATTATTCATCCGACAAAACTAAAAACGGGGTCGGTGGCGTCCGCACGGACAGCCTTATCGTTTCCCGGCCGTTTTTCTTCTCACGGCTCAGTGCGTCGCGACTGGCGCAGGTGCCAGGGTCTTTTTCAGCCAATCCACCATGCGGCTCGTGTAATCGGGTGAAAACTGCTCCCAGTTCAGGAAGCCATGTCCCGCCCCGGGTATGATCATCAATTCGCAGGGCACGCCCGCCGCCAGCAATCGGGCTTGGAAATCGCGCGATTGCCGGATGGGCACGGTCTGGTCGGCGTCGCCGTGAATCAACAGGAAGGGCGGCAGTCCTGCTCGCACATGGTTGAGCGGGGAAATCGCGCGAAGCTGGGCGAGCGTTTCGGGATTAAGTTCCATCGGACGATTCAGCAACTTTTGCAGCGACGGGCTCAGTCCCTGGCGCACCGGCAGGTCCTGCTCGTGATCGGTCACCGCCGCAAAACCGACCACGGCCTGCACGCGGATGCTTTCGTCCTCCACGGTGGCCGCGAGACAGACCAGATGCCCGCCGGCGGAATGACCGAAAAGCACAATGTGCGACGGATCTCCCTTGTAGGTGGCGGCGTGGGCTTTCACCCAGCGGATCGCAGTCTGCACATCCTCGAAGCAGGCCGGCCAGCGGTTTTTCGGCGCCTGCCGGTAGTTGATGGAAAACCAGGCGAACTTTGCCTCGGTCAGCGGCGCGAACCAGGCGGAAATATCCCTGCCATTGCCGGGCTGGTCGCTGCCCGCCTTGTCCCCGCTGCTCCACCCGCCACCATGGACCAGAATGGCCACAGGAAACGGACCTTGGCCGGCAGGCACGCTCACATCGAGCAACAGCTTCTCCCCACCCGCCCGACCATATTCGATGTCGGTGATCTTGGTGGCCGATTGCCCCGGAAAAAGTGCCGGCGCAGGCGCCGTTTCCAGAGCGAGTCCCGGCACAGGCAAAATTAACAGCCAAAGCAGACGGACAACAGGCATCATGGCGGCACAGGGTTCCAATGGTCGGAGCCAGCCAGAACCTTGGCCGGCGTCATGGCCGCCGCTTCCGCCTCCGTGAGCGATTTCGCCCAGGGAACGCGAGCCGATGGACGCGCTCCCGGTCCCGTGCTGCCAAATTCCGCGTAGAAAACGGTTGGCTCCGCCTGAGGCTTGTCCCAGTTGTGCCAGCCTTCGGCGCGGACAACGCCCGACATTTCCGTCCGCAGAAAAATCGTCCGTGCAAAATTCCTCCACGGTCGGCCAAGGCAGGACTTGACGCCTTCGGCTCCGGTAATTTTGCAATCGGCAAAGACGAACCCGTACGCGGTATCCTCGGGCGTGGAAGCGGCGGTGATAAAGCCGTCTTTCAGGCAATGAATATGGCAGTGGTCAAAATATGCGGTGGCGGCGCCAAAAATAAAATCCACATGCCCCTCAATGTAGCAGTCGGCGAAGTACTGGCGCCCGCGGTCGACGAGAACGGTGTCCTGCCAGCCGAGAAAACGACAGCGCCTGAATACGACCCGGTCCGCATCCACGCGCAAGGCCAGGGCCTGCCCGACCGGCCCGGCAGAATTGGCGATGGTCAGGTTCTCCCAGCGCATGCCGTCGCCGTCGATCTGCACCGTCGGAGTGCGGAACGTGCCGATCGGTTTGCCATCGGGGCCGGGCAGGTTCGCGTTCAGATCGTAAGTGATGATCGTTTTCCCCGCGTCTTCGCCGATGACCGCGATATTGCCGCGTTCGCGCTGAACGTAGATGCGCTCCCGGTAAATGCCCGTCCGCACAAAAATCACCCAGCACGGATCGGTGGCCGCGGTGCGCATGGGCGCGGCGCTGATCGCCTCCTGCACCGATTTATATTGGCCGGAACCATCCGGCGCGACAACCGCATCCGCCTTCGCCAACGCCGGCAAACCCACGGCATCGGATGCAACCACATCCGGCCCGGCCAAATAAAAGCCCGCCAGCAACAAAAAACCGGCCATGAACCTTGAAAAAAATCTGTTGGCGGCCCGGGGGCGCATATCAGACCGGTTTCAGTTCAACCATTTCAAACCTGGGCGCGAGGAGATGCTGGATGATGAAGGCCAGAACATAGGCGCAGGCGCAGATGGAAAAAAGCACCGCGTAACCGCCGGAGACATTGCCCCGGGCCGTGAACGCATCGAGCAAACGGCCGGCCAGGATTGGAAAAAATATGCCCAACGCCGAGCCCGCCATGCCGCCGAGCCCCACGACCGAGGCGACCGCCCGCTTGGGAAACATGTCGGACGCGGTGGTGAACAGATTGGCCGACCAGGCCTGGTGTGCGGAGCAGGCAAAACCGATGAGCAGCACCGCCTGCCAGTCGCCGACGTCCTTCACAAAAACAATCGGAATCACACAACAGCCGAAAAACAACATGCCGGTCTTTCGGGCCCGTGTGACCGACCAGCCGGATTTGACCAGCGCGCCGATCACCCAGCCGCTGGAAATGCTCAGCACCGTGGCAAGGCCGTAAATCGTCGCGAGCATCGGACCGCTTTCCTTGATGTCGAGATGCCGGGTTTTCTTGAAGAAGTCGGGCAACCACGTCAGGAAAAACCACCACACCGGATCGGTCAGCGCCTTGGCCACGATGAACGACCAGGTCTGCCGGTAACCCAGCAGGCTGAGCCAGGATGTTTTCTCGCCGTCACGGCTGGTATCGTCGCCGTCGCTGGCAATGTGCGCGAGCTCGGCCGCATTCGCCGCCTTGATTTTTTCCGGCACGTTATAGAACGGCAGCCAGAAGATGAGCCAGAGGATGCCGGCGGCACCCGCAAAAACAAAGGCCCAGTGCCAGCCCAGGTTCAGCACAATGACCGGCACGAGCAGGGGTGCGATGATGGCGCCGGCGTTGGTGCCGGAATTAAACACGGCGGTGGCGGTGGCGCGTTCGCGCTTGGGAAACCACAGCGCGACAGCCTTGATGGCCGAGGGGAAATTGCCGCCCTCGCCCAGGCCAAGCGCGATGCGCGCAAAGAGAAAGCCGCCGATGCTGAAAACCAGCGCGTGGCCGATGGCCGCGGCACTCCAGGCCGCGATGGAAACCGCATAGCCGATCTTGGTGCCGTAGCGGTCGATGAACCACCCGAAGACCAACAGCCCGACGGCGTAGGCCCCCTGAAAAGCGCCGTTGATGTAGCCGAACTGCTCGTTGGTCCAGTGCAACTGCTCGTCGAGGATGGGCTTGATCAGCGCCAGAATCTGCCGGTCGATGTAATTGACGGTGGTGGCGGCAAACAGCAGGGCACAAACCACCCAACGGTAATTGCTGGGCGCTGGGGACGAAACCGGAGCGGAGGACTGGCTCATGGGGTGGCGGTGGATGCTGGGATTGAATTGAGGCTGCGGACCTTAACGGCGGGCTCAATCGTGACATGGGTGAGATTGATCGTGCCAACATGCTGCACAAGATCGGTGGAGGTCACGCCGTAAAAGGCGCAATCGGTGAACCTGATCCCCGTGATGGTGGCGCCTTCGAAGCCGCGAATCCACATCACGCGCGGACTGGCCCGGCTGGTGACATGATCAAGCTGCACGTTCCGCACCGTCGGCGGGAAAGACCCGTTGGCCCCCTCCTCGTACAGGAAGTCGACGGTGAGCACGGCCTCGGTCACCTGACCGATCTCGACATTGCGCATGAAAATATTTTCGATCACCCCGCCGCGCTGCGCGTTGGACTTGAGACGCAGGGCGCGGTCGAGACGCGGGCTGTCCATCCGGCAGTCTTCCACAAACACATTGCGGCAGCCGCCGCTGATTTCGCTGCCGATGACCACCCCGCCGTGGCCCTCCTGCATCGTGCAGTGGCGGATGATGATGTTTTCACTCGGCACGTTGATCCGCCGGCCGTCGTTGTTGCGTCCGGATTTGATCGCGATGCAATCGTCGCCCGTGTCAAAAACACAGTCCTCGATCAGAATGTTGCGCGACGACTCGGGATCGCAGCCGTCATTGTTCGGCCCGCGCGAATGGATCCGCACCCCGCGCACGGTGATGTTCTCCGAAAGCACGGGGTGGATTTCCCACATGGGCGAACGGACAATGCTGACGCCCTCGATAAGGATGTTCTTGCATCGGTAGGGTTGGATGAAGTTTGGCCGCAGGAAACTGCCGTCACCGAAAACGCGTTCGGCCACGGGCACGCCCGCCTCGCCCTGCCGGCGCATTTTGAGCCGCGCCTCGTGCTGCTTTTTGACAGTATCGCCTTTTTTGTTCCAGGCCCACCATGTCGTGTCATCGGCGCCACCATCGAGCGTGCCCGCACCGGTGATGGCAATGTTCTCTTCGCCGTAGGCGTAGATCAGCGGCGAATAATTCATGCACTCCACGCCTTCCCAGCGGGTGAGGACGACGGGGTATTTGGCCGGATCGAAGAGAAACTTGAGCGTCGCGCCTTCGCTGACGTGCAGATTGACGTTGCTCAGGAGGGAAATCGGGCCGGTAAGCCACTCGCCGGCGGGCACAACCACCCTGCCACCGCCGGCCTGATGGCAGGCGGCGATAGCGTCCTTGATCGCGGCGGAAGCATCCGCGCCCGGTTTGGCCCCGAAACCAGTGATCGGAAAATCACGCGCGGCAAACTGCGGGGCGTTGATCTTCGCCAGCAAAGCCGGGAGCGCCTCCCAGTCGCGCACGACGAGCGCCGCTTCCGAGGTATCAAGCAACTGGTCGAGTTCGATGCCGGCGAGAACAAAGGACGGAATGCCCTTCAGGTCGTTATCAACGATGTTTTCGCTGATATAATATTCAAAGGAACCGTCGCGGGGCCGGCCGTGACTGGTGGAGCCCAGTCCGGCGACTTCGCAGCACCGGGTCAGGTCGATGCGGCCGCTGGGATTTTGCCGGATGAGATCGCGCACAATGCCTTCGTAGCCTTTCAGCACGGCGGGAAGATATTTTTCGCGGGACAGGTAGCCGCGGTTGATCCCCTTCGCGAGTGAATAGACAAACATGCACGAGGCGGTGGCTTCGAGATAGTTGCCCTTCCGATCCCCTTGATCGAGCACCTGCCACCACAGGCCGGTCTTCGCATCCTGCCAGCGAACAATCCCATCGGCCACCCGGCGGAAAACTTCATTCACTTCCGTGACGTGCGGCTGCGTGGGCGGAATGTAATCCAAACAGTCCGCCAGCGCCATGGCGTACCAGCCCTCGGCACGGCCCCAGAAATTCGGCGAAGTGCCGGTCTCCTTGTTGGCCCAGCCCTGGATTTTCTTCTCGTCCCAGGCGTGATAATGCAGGCCCGTTTTAGGATCATAGGCGTGCTGATCCATGAGCAGAATTTGTTTCACCACATCATCGATGGCCGCCGGCTCCTGAAACACCTGGCCGTAATGCGCGTAGAAAGTCGCGCCCATGAACAGACCGTCGAGCCACATCTGATAAGGGTAGCGCTGCTTGTGCCAGAAACCGCCTTCGCTGGTGCGGGGCTGTCCGTCCAGTTGGTGGCGCAGCAGCCGGATGGCCTGGGCGATTCTCGGATCTTTGTTTTGTTCGTAGCGCAGCAGAAGGCCCCGGCCCGGTGGCAGATTGTCGACATTGTAATCTTCCAGCTTGTAGGTGGCAATGCCGCCCTCGGGCGTGACAAAGGATTCGACGATGCGCGCGCCAAAATCCGTCACCGCCGGATCGTGCAGCCGCTGGCCAAGCCGGATGAGCGATTGGGACAAAAATCCCCGCGTGTAATCCCACCGCGCCGCGGGATCAGGATAAAACAGGGTTCCGCCCCGGCGATCCATTTCAGACTTTGCCATTTTCACCGACCACTCCAGCGGAGTGGCGCCGTTGAATTTTTGTGGTGGCTCAACCCCGGCAACCGCAACGGTGGCGGCGGACAGTGCACAGAGGGCAAGGAATGCTTTCATGCCGTGGTGGCGGATCGGTGGCTCGTGTCTAAGGAAAAATGCGCCGACGGAAAATGATGTCAGTCCGTCGTGATCCGTCGGCCAGGCGGTTTGCCGGATGGCGCGGCATCAGGAAGCCGGCGCCAATGTGACTTTGATGGGCGAACGAATCCGGGCGGCGCAGGCGGCCACATAATCGTTCCACTGTTGCTGGCTCGTAAACTCACCCGCTTTGGACCAGCCCGCCCCGACATAATAACGGATGGCCTGACCTGGAACGACCTTGGTCAAAACGAGATGATGCCTTTCGTCCTCGGCAAAACCCGAAAAAGCGGCGGTCGGCACGAGAACCGCCGTGCCGAGACCGCCGTTGGTCTTCTGTGCGATCCACTGGGTGAACGAACCATCGGCCTGGTTGGGCGTGAGCGCTATCTGCGGTTCCTGCCCCCTGTCCGCCGGGTTCTTGTTCAGGCCAAGCGCGACCGTAATCTCCTTGGCATTGCTGCCGACGGTGAAGATGCTCTCAATCTGGTCGAGATTATGCCCGGCATCGACCGTGAACCGTTTTACTTCGGAAACACCCACGCCATTGAACGACCAGGTTTCGTAGGTGAGTTCAAAAATCGCCCGGATCGGCCCGTTGGCGAGTATCTTCCAACCCTTGTAATTGCGCCCGGCATAGAGCTTCGTTCCATCCCAGACACCGGTTCCGCCGCAGCCGAGCGTAGAACCGACGCTGTACATATCCATCCCCTCGCCCTCGTCCTTGTGGTAGTGATCGTGGCCCTTGTTGTACCAACGGTCGACGATGGAATAGCTCACGCGCTTGCACCAGACGTCGAGTCCGCTCGTGACCAGGACTTCCTTGCCCGAGCCGGGCTCGGCGGCGGCGGCGAGCGCCTGCCCGTAGGTGCGATGGCCAATCTTGTCGTTTTCCCAGGCAAAATCATCCAGCCGCTCCGGCACATAACGGGCGTAAGCCTGCACGGGGAAAACCGGGGCCACCTCGGCAATTTTTTCAACCGTGAAGACCGCCGATTTTTCCCCGGCGGCGAAATCGTGCTGAAAAATCAAATCACCGTAAGCGATGCCCACGCCTTTCGGGTCCTTGGCCTGCGGCGCGATATTCGTGACCTGATACGGGAGACTCCGTCCGGAGCCGTCCTTCACGGCAATGTGCTGGAGGAGCGCTCCGGGGAGGAGCCGGGCAATTTCCGGCCACGGCACCGTGATCGTTTCTGCGGGCCGGGCAATCGCGAGTTCATGGGTCACGGTCACCGTGACTTTCTCGGCTGCGGAAACAGCCAGCGTCGATGCGAAGAATCCAAGGATCCAAAGGGGCAGGGTTTTCATGGGAAAATTTTTAGCGGGCCAACCAGCCGCCATCAACGGCGAGGGTGTAACCGTTCACGTAATCGGAAGCGGAAGAGGCGAGAAACACCACGGCACCGCGCAGATCGTCCGGCGTGCCCCACCGGCCGGCGGGAATACGGGCGAGAATGGAGGCGCTACGGTCCGCATCGGCGCGGAGCGGCGCCGTGTTGTCGGTCGCCATGTAGCCGGGGGCAATGGCGTTGCAGTTGATCCCCTTGCCGCCCATTTCGCTCGCGATCAGGCGCGTCAGGCCCTGCACCGCGCTCTTTGAAGCCGTGTAGGAGGGAACGCGAATACCGCCTTGAAAAGAAAGCATGGAGGCGATGTTGATGATCTTGCCGGTGGCCTTGCTGGCCAGGCGATCGCGCACGAAGGCCTGACTGAGGAAAAACACGGCATCGATGTTGATGCCCATGACGTCGTCCCAGTCTTTCTCGGAAAACTTCTCAAAATCCTCGCGCCGGATGATGCCGGCACAGTTCACCAGAATGTCGAGGGAAGCGAAGCTCTTTTTGGCGGTCTCGATCAGGGCGGGAATGGACGCGCGGTCGCCGAGGTTGGCGGCGATCGTGACGCACTTGCGTCCGAGGGCTTCCACCTGCTTGCGGGTGTCATCGGCCGCGAGAATGTCGACGGCCACGATGTTGGCCCCGGCTTCGGCGAGCGCGAGGGCCATGCCCTGGCCTAGGCCGCGGGCCGCTCCGGTGACAATGGCGGTTTTCCCGTCGAGTTTAAAACTATTGAGGATCGAGTTCATGTGGTAAGCAAAGGGTGGGTTGGGAGCAAAAGAGAATTAGCGGAAGGTGGGAATGGGGAAAGAATCCATGTCGGCGAATTCCTGATTTTCGCCACCCATGCCCCAGACAAAGCTGTAGGCGGCGGTGCCGGCACCGCAGTGAACCGACCAAGGCGGCGACAAGACCGCCTGCCGGTCATGCACCATGATGTTGCGCGTCTCGTCGGGCCGGCCGGCGAAATGAAATACGGCGGCACTGGCCGGGATATTGAAGTAGAGATAAATTTCCGAACGGCGCAGGTGAGTGTGGGCCGGCATCGTGTTGAAGGCGCTGCCCGGCTTGATCGCCGTGATGCCCATGACGAGCTGGCAGCTCTTGATGCCGGCGGTGTGGATGAATTTGTAGAGAGAGCGCGCATTGACCTGCTGTTGATTGCCCAGTTCGACAGGGGTGGTCTGCGCGATGGAGGCGTGGGTGGTCGGATAGGCGGTGTGCGCCGGATAGCTCAGCAGAAAGAACTGCGCGGGAGCCGTGGGATTGGCGGAGGCAAACACGACGCTGCGCACGCCGCGTCCGACGTAGAGGCAGTCGAGATTCTGCATGACGTAGGCTGTACCGTCGACTTCGACGGAACCGGCTTCGCCGAGATTGATGATGCCGAGTTCGCGGCGCTCGTTGAAAAAAGTGGAGGCGAGCTCCTTGGGGCAGCCGATTGGAAGTTTTTCGGCTCCGGGCACGACACCGCCCATCACCGTGCGGTCCGTCTCCCAATATTTGAGCACCACAGCGCCCGCTTGAAACAGCCCGTCAACCAGAAAGGCCTGACGAAGCTCGTTGGTGTTCATGCGCGTGTAGCCGCGCTGGTCAATACTGGGAAGGATTTCCATAAAGAAGGGGCTGGGGGAAATTTAGAATGTATAAAACGGCCGGATCATGTCCACAGCAACTTGCTTGATGAACGACCGGACAGTTGGGCCTGCCTTGTGGCTCAAGCGCCACCGGGCGGGTTTCCTGGCTATTCCAAGAGTGCATGCTGTTGCGGGAATTCGCTGCGATGAAAGTTGAGCGAAAATGAGCGGGTGTGCAAAATGCACCGGCCTGAAAGACAGGGTGGCAAGTTCCAGAACATGCCGCCAAAACTTGAGGCTGATGTGGCTCGCATGGTTCATGTGGTGGCGCCGGGAGGGAAGGTCTGCGGCTTGGGTCAACAAAAGACCAAGGTTATTGACGGTGGAAACCGGCAAACTGAACCGCACCGGGCACACCGGGAGCAACGCCGCAAGTACTGTCCGAAAACAGATAGGGTTTCCATCGGGGTGAGCGTGTGGTGGTGATAAGCTAAATTGACATGCCTGTTGATATTCACTAATGAAATTGACATTCATATCTGAACTATGGTGCTATTTGGCAAGAAAATATTCTTCTCTGCTCCACTTTCCTTTTCGATCATCCCCAACATAACTTCTCTCCCCTCCATGCCCACCCGGCAGATAGCCCCGCCCACTCCGACCCCGCCCAGTGTCTCCAGTCAGGAACGCTACGTCATTCCCAATCTGCGCAACGCGTGCCGCATTCTCAAATTACTGAGCAGCTCGACGGAGAGTTTTAAGGCGGCCGATATCGGGCGCCGGCTGGGCATTCCCGTCACCACCACGCTGCGCATCATGACGACTCTTCATCTGGAAGGGTTGGTGCGGAAGCACGGCAACCAGTTTGAACTGGGCCCGGTCTTGATCCAATTGGGCACCGCCTCACTCGCCGGCACGGAAATCCGCACCACCGCCCTGCCCGTCCTGGAAAAACTGACCGGGCAGATCTCCGAAACCTGCCACCTGGCGATTCCCTGCGACGACCGTTCGCTCATTGTGGCCGTGCAGGACAGCCCCCACCCACTCCGTGCCGCCTCGCGTCCCGGTTTCTTGGCGGAACTGCACTGCTCCTCCACCGGCAAAACCTTTCTGGCCTGTTTGCATCAAGCCCGGATCGAGGAAATCATCAAACGGTTCCCACCGGTCAAGCGCACGGCTCACACCCAGACCACGGCGGCGGAAATCCGCCGTGAAACCGAAATCACCCGCAAACGGGGCTTCAGCCTGGATGACGAGGAATTTCATCTCGGCGTCCGTTGCCTCGCCGCCCCGGTTTATTCCTCCGACGGCACCTGTGTCGCCGCCATCGGGATCACCGCCGCCACCGTCCGTTTTCCCAAAGAGCGCATTCCGCAGATGGCCGCAGATGTGAAGGCCGCCGCCAGTGAACTCTCACGGCTGATCGGTTACACCGATCCGCACTTTGCTGTCGCCGGGGTCCGTTAAGCCATAAAGTCCTACCCCATCCCGTCGCCCGATTCTCGTCCGACAATTCATCTCATTCCCCCCTCTGCCATGTCCAAATCCGACGTTCTGAACCGCATCAAAACCGAGAAAGTCATCGCCCTCATCCGCGCCGACAGCTCATCCAGTCTCCTCGATTGCGCCCGCGCGCTTTCCGCCGGCGGGCTCAATTGCATCGAGCTCACGATGACCACGCCGGGAGCCTTGGAAATGTGCGCCCTGGTCGCCAAGGAGCTGCCGCAAGTCCTCCTCGGGCTCGGCACCGTGCTTGATGCCGACACGGCCCGTAAGGGCATCGCGGCCGGCGCGAAATTCATCGTGACCCCGGCGCTCCGCCCCACCGTTATCGCGGTGTGCCGTGAAGCGGGCGTTCCAATTCTTTCCGGTGCGCTCACCCCGACAGAAGCGTACAGCGCCCACGAACTCGGGGCCGACGTCATCAAGATTTTCCCCGCCGAATTTTTCGGTCCCGCCTACATCAAATCACTCAAGGCTCCTTTCCCGAACCTGCAATTCCTGCCCACCGGCGGCGTCACGCCTGAAACTCTCGGCGATTTCCTCAAAGCCGGCGCGTTCGCCACCGCCGCCGGCAGTTCGCTCGTGGCCGCCGCCGCGTTGAAGGCCGGCGATTGGGCCGCCATCACGGCCCGTGCCAAGGTGTTTGTCGCCGCTGCCGCCGCCGTGAAACTGTAACCTGCTTTCTCCATGACCCGTATACTCCTTACCACCACTTCATTTCAAGATACGCCGGGCGAGCATCACCAGCTCCTCGCTGCCACCGGATGGGAAATCATCCGCGCCCGCGGCCCGCTCAACGAAGCCGACACCCTCGCGCTCGTCGGCGACATCGACGGTTACATCTGCGGCGACGACATGATCACCCGCAAAGTTCTGGAAAAAGCCCGCCCGCGTCTGAAAGTCATCAGCAAATACGGCATCGGCGTCGACAAGATCGACGTCAAGTCCTGCACCGAATTCGGCCTGCCTCTCCTCTTCACGCCCGGTGTCAACCACACCACGGTGGCCGAGCACACGTTCCTGCTCCTCCTCGCCCTCGAGAAAAACTTTTTCTACCATACCGACTCCACGCGCGCCAACACCTGGAAACGCAAGACCGGGCACGAGCTCCTCGAGAAAACCATCGGTATCATCGGGCTCGGCCGCATTGGCAAAGAAGTCGCCATCCGTGCCCGTGCCTTCGGCATGAATGTGATCGGTTTCGATCTTTATTGGGACGAAAAATTCGCCGCCGCCCACAACGTGAAGCGCGCCGCCACCCTCGACGAAGTCTACGCTGTTTCCGATTATCTCTCGCTCCACACCAATCTCACGCCGGAGACGCGCGACATGATCAGCGCGAAATCATTCCCGAAAATGAAAAAGGGGGTGCTCATCCTCAACTGCGCCCGCGGCGAGATCGTCCATACCGCCGACATGGTCGAAGCCCTCAAGTCCGGGCAGGTGGGTGGCTACGGCACCGACGTGCTGGACACCGAACCGCCGACGCCCGACCACCCGCTGCTCAAGCTCCCGAACTGCGTCTGCACGCCGCACGTCGGTTCGCGCACCTACGAGAGCGTCGTCCGCCAGGCCACCGCCTCCGTGAAAAACCTCATCCTCGCCATGAACGGCGAGAAACCCCTCGCCCAGATCAACCCCGAGGTCCCGACCAAGAAGGTCGTCTGAGAAAAGCTTAAACCTGTAGGCCCTATTTCAAGAACTCTCTTTCGCCTCCCATGCCCGAACAATTCTTCATTGTCCCCGAATCCCAGCATAATGCCCTTGTGGCCGCGGCTTACATGCACCGCGGTTTCCTTGCCGATGAATCGGCCGAAGGCGCGCGCTTTTGCGCCGAGGCCTCGCGCCACGGCATTCGCACCCACAACGGCATCAAGGCCCTCCACCTAGACCACCTCTTCGGCTCCGGCTCCAAAGGCTGCGTGCCCGGCGCGCAGATCGAAGTGAAGCCCTCGAAATTCGAGGCCGCCAAAATCTGGAACGCCAACAAAAAACTCGGTCAATCCACCGCCTACCGCGCGATGGACGAGGCCATGCGCCTCGCCGACAAATACGGCGTCGGCACCATCTCCGTCGACAACGCCTTCCACTATCTTTGGGGCGGCGGCTATGTGATGGATGCTGCGAAAAAAGGCTACATCGCCTACACGAACTGCACCGCCGCTCTCGCCGAAGTTGTTCCTTTCGGCGGCAAGTTCCCCACCCTCGGCACCAATCCCCACTCGTGGGGCTTTCCCACGACCGATGCTGTTGGCTACCCGATCGTGATCGACTGGGCCACGTCCGTCGTGGCCATGGGCCGTGTGCAACAGCTCAAGCGCGAAGGCAAGCCGCTCCCGCCGATGGCCGCCGTGGACAAGGATGGCAATCCGACCACCGATCCGAATCTCGCCGTCTCACTCCTCCCGTTCGGAGCGCATAAAGGCTACGGTCTCTCGCTCATCAATGAAATCGTGGGCGGCTTCATCGGCGGTTCCCTTCCGACCATCCGCAATCGCTGGGACAAAGCCGGGGGCGACAAGGGCACCTGCGTCTTTTTTTTCCAAGTCATCCATCCCGATGCGATCAACGGCGGCGCCTTTGCGAAGGGCCGCAACCAGAAACAAAACGTGAAGGCCGTCATCGACGATGTCCTCGGCCACGGCAACGAAAAGGCCATGCTTCCCGGCCAGCTCGAAGCCAACTGGGCCAAACACACCGCCGCGGCCGGCGGTCTGCTCTTCTCCAAAGCCGAGGTCGATGCCTTCAACGAACTCGCCACCGAAGCCAGGCAACCGCTCTGGAAAACCGAGTCCTTCAAGACCGTCACAATCTAACTGCCGCCAACTTCCGACCATTAGTGTCTCCTTAGTGTGCATTAGTGGTTAAAAATCTCCTCTACACCCATGAGCCTCCAAATCAAACCTGCCAAATCCGTCGCCTTCGACCAGATCTCGCTCGGCGAAGTCATGCTGCGCCTCGACCCGGGCGAGGGCCGCATTCGCACCGCCCGCAACTTCCAAGTCTGGGAAGGCGGCGGCGAATACAACACCTCCCGCGGTCTCCGCAAATGCTTCGGCTATAAAACCGCCGTCGTCACCGCCTTCGTCGACAACGAGGTCGGCCACCTCGTCGAGGATTTCATCATGCAGGGCGGTGTCGCCACCGACTTCATCAAGTGGCGCGAGGACGACGGCATCGGCCGCACCGTCCGCAACGGCCTCAACTTCACCGAGCGCGGCTTCGGCATCCGCGGCGCCGTCGGCAATCCTGACCGCGGCAACACCGCCGCCTCCCAGCTCAAGCCCGGTGACATCGATTGGGACCATATTTTTGGCAAACTCGGTGTGCGCTGGTTTCACACCGGTGGTATTTTCGCCGCCCTTTCCGCCACCACCGCCGAGCTCACTGTCGAGGCCGTCAAGGCCGCCAACAAACACGGCACGATCGTCAGCTATGATCTCAACTACCGTCCCTCGCTCTGGAAAACCATCGGCGGCCTCAAGAAAGCCCAGGAAGTCAACCGCGAGATCGCGAAGTATGTCGATGTCATGATTGGCAACGAGGAAGACTTCACCGCGTCACTCGGCTTCGCCGTCAAGGGTCAGGAAACCCTCGGCCACATCGAGACCGACGCCTTCAAGGCAATGATCGAGACCGCCGTGAAGGAATTCCCGAACTTCAAGGTCGCCGCCACCACGCTGCGCCACGTCATTACCGCCACGAAGAACGACTGGAGCGCCATTCTCTGGCACGCCGGTAAATTCCACGAGAGCAAGCAGTATCCCGGCCTCGAGATTCTCGACCGCGTCGGCGGTGGCGACAGCTTCGCTTCCGGCGTGCAGTTCGGTTTCATGGAATTCAACGACGCGCAGAAAGCCGTCGAGTACGGTGCCGCCCACGGCGCCCTCGCCTCGACGACCCCCGGCGACACCTCGATGGCCACCCGCAGGGAAGTCGAAAAGACCATCAGCGGCGGCGGCGCCCGCGTGGTACGCTAATCCAAGAACGCTCTCAACTTCCCTCGCCCGGGCTTCACCGCCCGGGCTTTTTTATTATGCCTGACTATAGGAGCGTCTTTATGCTGCGACATGGACGCCAGGCAGTACAAATCCTAATCGGGGCATAAAGCCTCTCCTACAGCGAGTCTCGATGTGACAGGTCATCAATGCCCCAGCCGTGAAACCATCGCGTAGATGATGAGTGCGAGCAGAATCAGGCCGGTGCCGAAGAAGATAAAGCCCATCGTCTTGGCGATGTTCTTCCGGCCTTCCCAGTCGTCGGCCTTGATGCGATAGATTTCCAACCGACCGGCGGCGACCAAGCGGTCGTACCAGCGTTTCCGCTCGTGCAGCATCTCGGTCTTAGAAATTCGGCCCGAGAAGATGACTGTGTCCATCGGAAATTTCTCGATCCGGAAATGTGTGTTGAAAAAGTGGAATGAGAAGATGAAGCCGGCAGCCAGCAGCGCCTCGTCGGAATGCACCACCATGGCGATGTTGATGATCCAGCCGGGCAGGAAGAGCGTGAAGAACTTCGGGAACCAGAGGATCAGGCCGGAGAACCCGATGATGGCGATGCCCCAGAACACCGCGAAATAGTCGAAGCGTTCCCAATAAGTCCAGCGGTCGAACTGCGGCTTGGGTCCCTTGCCGAAGAACCATTTCTGGTGGGCAATGAAATCACGCCAGTCCTGGAACGACGGCACCATCGAGTCGGGGCCAAAAATCGTCGCCCACACGCATTGCAGCGAGAGCTTGCCGGTCGCGGGATCGCGGAGGCTGTGGCGCTTGCGCCAAAATTCCGGGATAAGGCTGCCCACGTGCAGGGTGAAGTAGGCGAACGTCACGACCGCCGCGTAGTGGTGCAGTGTGCGGGCCACCTCGGCGCTGCCGATGAAACGGAACATCACCTTCGCCCAGTCCGTGTAATAGAATTTCAGCGGCATGCCCGTGATCACGAGCGTGAGGAAACTCGTCACCATCATCAGATGTAGCATCCGCTCAAACGGGGTGAAGCGGGTATAGGTGTCGTCATCCGCGTTCGCCGAGACCACCGCCTCGCGGAATTTCTTCGAATCATGCAGGTAGAGATAGACGGAACGGAAGAGCCAGAAGGCGGTATGCAACCCGAAGAATGAAAACACGCCCACGAGCAAAGCGGTCATGAACAGGAAAACCTTGTTGAGGAGCGGATAGTTGACCTTGTCCAACGGGTTGGCATGCGGCGCGTATTTCGTGAAGCTGGCGTTCACTCCCGGGTGGCATTGCGAGCAGGTGCCGACAATCTTGTCCTTGTGCAGGCGCGAGCGCGGATCGCTCACCGGGAAAACATCGTGATGGCCGTGGCAATCGTAACAGGCCGCGACGTCCGAAGCGACGTTGGGCTGGCCGAGCGCCATCGCCTTGCCGTGATAGGTTTCGCGGTAGTGCTCCAGCCGGTCTTCGTGGCATTTGCCGCAGCTCTGGTCGCTGCCCGCCTTGAAGTGGGCGGAAGCAGGTTTCTCGATATCGTGCGCGCTATGACAATCCGTGCACACCGGGCCTTTCTTGTCGCCTTTCAGCAGGAGCTGGCCGTGCACGCTGGCGTTGTACGTTTCCTCGATGCCAAGGTGACACGTACCGCAAGATTTGGCGATGTTGGCGTGATTGGTGTGCGAGTCCTTGTCGACGCTGCGCTTGATATCATGGACCCCATGGCAGTCGTTGCACGAAGGCGCGACTATCAGGCCCATCTTGACGAGCGCCTTGCCGTGAATGCTATCGTTGTAGTGCCCTGCCGCTTCGGTCTGCCCCATGCGGTACTCTTTCGTCAATTTCGCGTTGTCGTGACAGGTGCCGCATGTCTTCGACAGGTTGAACTTGAAGACGGGTGAATCAATCTGTTTGACCGGCACCATGTCATGCGTGCCATGGCAGCTCGCGCAGGACGCGGCTTCCGAAGCACCCATCTGGTGGCTGATGCCATGGATGCTGTTGGCGTATTGATTGGCCGGTTTTTCGTGACAACTGACGCATTGGGCCGGCGGCAATTTCGCATCGTGCGGGGTCTCCACGATGGTGGCATGGCAATCGACACAATTGAGTTTGGCATGCACCGACTTGGCGAAAACTTCCGCCTTCACCCCGACCCATTCGGGGGCCAGTCCCTTTTTGCGCGGTTTGAATTTCGCGACATGGCATTCCATGCAGTCGCTGTTCGCACAGTCGACTCTCTTCACCGCCGCCGTTGCGATCGGAACCACGGCATTTTCAGCCGCTCCGACAGACCCGGCCGCGAGCAGAAACAAGCCAACCGACCAACGCGCCGGCCAGGAAGACAATGACGCTGCGTGTCTCACGATAATTTACTATACGGCAAAAAGTGCGCAGTTGGCTACGCAGCCCTTGCAAGCTCGTCGGCGTTTATTGGCAAAACAGACGAATCCACGGGAAACCTGTTTGAGGTAGGGACGGACCGCTGGGCCGTCCGTTCTGCTGGCCAGCAGAATCCTTCGGCGCGCCCAGCGGTCGCGCCCTACCTCCCTGAAATCACGCCGCGCTTCCTGGTGGCCGTTCCTTCCCAACCGGTGGCTTCGCCGCATCCGCAGCGGCCCGTTCTGCTGCTTTCATTTGTTCAAGCTGAAGCGGATGTTCCTCCCTCATCTCAGCTTCGGACATCCGGCCGGTGAGCCAGGCAAGGTTCATCGGATAAACGTCGGGGTTGAAGATGACGAAATAGAAGTGCCAGACGATGATCGCCAGCGTGGCGAGAATCGCCTCGTAGAAGTGAACCGTGCGGGCGACATCGAAGCCGAGCTTGGTGAAGTATCCCATCGACGCATTCTCGAACCAGAGGATCGCGCCAGTAGCACCCATGAGCAGCGTGCCCCAGACGAGAGCCCAGTATTCGACTTTCTCGATGTAACTGAAACGGCCGAAAGCGGGTTTGTCTTTCACGACGCCGAGATTGTATTTCAGTACGCCCCACGGATCCGTGACATCACGCCAGCGCGGCAGGAGATCCCAAAAGAGCGACCGGCCGGGCCGCGTAAACGCAAGATACCCGATATGCCACGCGCCCCCGAGCAGCATGACGACCCCGGCAATGCGATGCGCCAGGCTGCGCAGCTCAAAGGCACCGGAACTGAACCGACGAATGCCGACCACCCACCAAGCCTCGGGAAAACGGAGCATGAAGCCGGTGATCACGAGGGCAACGAAGCTGATGACGAGCAAACCGTGCTGCAGGCGTTCATGGGCAGTCATCCGCAGATAGAGCCGGTGCGCGACGTGCAGCTCCAGGGCCTCGCCTTTCTGGACCGCGAGCTTGTGGCGAGTCTTCCTGGTAAAATCGAGCAGGTTATGCCCGGCCATGGCTCCAACCACCACGATGATCAGCCAGAGGTAGAGCGAAGATATCCAATAGAGCCACGGCGACGATTCGCGCTTCGACTCGCTGGCGTGCACCGCCCCGATGGCGAACCGGGTGTTGGCACCGGGATGACACGCGCCGCAAGTCTGCGCGAGATGGGCCTTGTTGACGGTGGAAGTCGGATCGTCCTGCGACTTGATGGCGTGGACACCGTGACAGCTCGCGCAATTCACCACCTCCACTGAACCGCCCCTGACCGCGAGCCCATGATAGCTGTCGGAAAAAGTTTTGAACGTGTCGCTCGAGAGTCCGTAACGCTTGGTGAGACGGACCGAGGCATGACACTCGGCGCAGACCTGCCGTGCCAGATTGGCCTTGTGCACCGGCGCAGCCGGATCGGTGTGTTGCCGGATGTCGTGCTCGCCATGACAATTCGTGCAGCCGGCCGAATCGAGATTCCCTTGGTTCAGGGCGATCGCATGCACGCTGGTCGCAAATTCCTTCGCCTGCTGCTGATGGCACTTGGCGCAGGTCCCCGTGAGGTTGATCCGGTTTATTTTGGCCCCGGCGACGGCGGCTTTGTTCATCGCATGCGCGCCATGGCAATCGATGCAACCGGCGGACTCCGCGCGGCCCGCTTGCAATGCGGCCCCGTGCACGGAGTGGTCAAACGACGAAACGAACTTCGCCCCAAAACTGGATTTGGAGACGACCTCGGATTTCCCCACATGGCAGGATTCGCAAAGTTTCGCCTGGGCGAGTTTCAACTCCCCGAGCGAGCGGCGCGGCCCCTGGCTGGCGATCCGCTCCTTGTGACAACCAAGACAGTCGGGCGTGATGCGTTCCTTTCCGGCCGGTGTCACCGCGTGGGCCGAGGCGAGATAGGCTTTCTGCGCCCCCTCGTGGCAGCGCCCGCAGGTCTCGGTCTGCCGGGAACTGGCAAAGGAAAACCCGTTCTTTTTCACCGCCACCGTGTCATGGGAGCCATGGCATTCCTTGCACGATGTGTCCTTGCCGTCTGGCACGGGCGTGAGCGCAAGCCTTGGATGAAAGGCGTGTTGGCCGGTTGATTTTTCGTGGCAGGACACACACTGGACCGGCGGCAGCTTGGAGGGATGCGGCGACTCTGTGATCGTGGTGTGGCATTCCACACAGTTCAGCTTGCCATGCGCTGATCCGGCAAACACCTCGGGCTTCACCCCGATCCATTCGGGCGGCAGCCCCTTCTTGCGCGGCTTAAACTCCGCTGCATGACAATCCATGCACTCGCTGTTGGGCACCGCAGGAGTCGCCGCCCCGCGATTTCCGGCTTCGGCGGCGCGGACAGCTCCGACGTACAGAATGAGTGTCAGCACGCCCAGGCCCGACCGGAATAATTCGGGAGCCTTCATGTTTCCTTGGTTCAATGTTACAGGAAACCGCAGGGCTCGGCTCCGCAACACTTGCGCACCGATGAGCGTATCTTGCTTCGCCGCGGCCCGGACAGCGCGGGCGCATTTTCTCCCCGCCAATCGGAAAACAAGATATGCGCAGTCTTGACCAAGGTGCTGGTAGTCCTCCTGACGAATTTTGACGATAGTCAGGCTGTCAGTTCGCCATCCTGCCATCGTTCCCGACAACCCATCCCAAAAATGAAAAAGCAACATCTGCTCGCCGTTCTTTTGTTTCTCGGTATCACTTCCGTCGTCTCCGCCGCCGATGCCCAGGCCAACTGGGATGAGCATTGCGCCAAGTGCCACGGTCCCGACGGCAAGGGTCAGACCAAGATGGGAAAAAAACTCAACATCGGCGATTTCACCGACGCCAAGGTCCAGTCCGCGTTCACCGACGAACAAGCCTTCGAGGCCATGAAAAAGGGCATCACCGACAAGAACGGCAAGACTTCCATGAAGGCGATTGAAGGACTGAGCGACGAAGACATGAAGGCACTGATTCCTCTGGTCCGCGCCTTCAAGAAATAAGCCGGCGCCACCAACACCGGCCCGCCATGGAGCTAAAACCTTCCACTCCCGAAGCGGCCAAACCCTCCCCAACGGGATACGTTTTCGGGGCCATGGTGCTGGTGTTCTTCGGACTGGCCGCCGCGTTTCTCGGCGATCTGTGGGGTCATCCGCCGGCGCGCCAGAACATCGCGCTCGTTGAAAAATCTTTTCTGGAAAAAACCCCCTGGCGCCAGACTTACGCCGATCTGGTGCGCGCCAAGGAGGATCTGTCGGACTTCGACTGTTATGCGTGCCACGACAAGAAAAAACCGCCGCAACTGCGTTTCGATGCCAACAACATCCTGATCGTGCCGGTGGAGCACAAGGACATCGTCATGGGCCACGGCACGCACAACCGGAACAATCTCTGCTACAACTGCCACAACGAATCCAATCTCGAAACCCTGCAAGTGCGCGACGGTCGCGAGATCAAGTTTGCCGACAGCACGCAGCTTTGTGGCAGTTGCCACGGTCCGAACTATCGCGACTGGGAGGCCGGCGCCCACGGCCGGATCAATGGTTACTGGAACACGTCCCTCGGCGAGGCCGGCAAGCTCGACTGCGCCAACTGCCATAATCCTCACGCTCCGCGCATTCCCACCCGTGTGCCGGCTCCCGGCCCGCACGCCCTGCGCACCGCCCTCGCCCCTTCGGCTCATTCAGAAACCACGCACTGATATGCCTCTTCCCGAACCCACCGCCTCAGTTCCCGAAACCGGTTCCAAAAATCTGGACCGGCGGAGCTTTCTCCGCTCGACTGCCGCCTTCGCCGGCCTCACCGCCCTGGCCACCAGCCTGTCCCCCTTGCGCGAACTCGGCGACTACACCTCGACCGAACAGTTCCTGCAGAAATATTACAAGGAGCTGACGCCGCAGGAAATGAAGCAGGTGCTCGAACGCATCACCAACGAAGTCGAACACCAGTACGGAATTCGTCCGCACGTCCGCGATCTCAAGCCGATGGACGGGGTCGAGTTCGTCTACGCGTTGAATCTCACCCGCTGCATTGGCTGCCGCAAATGCGTGCACGCCTGTGTCGCCGAAAACAACCAGTCACGCAGCCCCGAGATCCAGTACATCCGCGTGCTCAAAATGCCGCATGGCTCCATGGACGTCGAGAAAGGCGATCACACCTACGACGACAAGGAAGTGCCCGACAAAGGCTTTTTCTACATGCCGGTCCAGTGCCAGCAGTGCAAAAACCCGCCCTGCGTGAAGGTGTGTCCCGTCAACGCCACGTGGCAGGAGAAAGACGGCATCACTGTGATCGACTACGACTGGTGCATCGGCTGCCGCTATTGCGAGGCCGCGTGTCCGTATTGGGCGCGACGTTTTAATTTTACCAAGCCCGAGATTCCCGCCGACCGCCTGAATCCCGAGATGGCCTACCTCGGAAACCGCCCGCGCAAACAAGGCGTGATGGAAAAATGCCACTTCTGCATCCAGCGCACCCGCGTCGGCAAATATCCGGCCTGCCTCGAAGTCTGCCCGGTGGGCGCGCGAAAATTCGGCAACATCCTCGATCCCGAGAGCGAGATTTCCTACATCCTGCGGACGAAGCGCATCTTCATCCAGTTGAAGGAGGAAATGGGCACCAATCCGCGGTTCTTCTACTACTTCGACAAATGAGACCGACTGAAGACCAAGGGAAATTTGCCGTCATGTTCGCCTGCCATCGTTTCAACCTCTGCGCAAAATGATCACCGCCACCCGCAACTACCTCGTGTTTCTCCGGCGGTGCGCCAACATCGCCTTCGTCGGCGACTGGCGCTACTATCTGTGGATGGGGGCTCTCACGGTCGTCTGTCTGCTCGGCCTCAATGCCTACGCCAAGCAACTGGTCCACGGTCTCGTCGTCACCGGCATGAGCGACGAAGTCTCCTGGGGCGTCTACATCGCCAATTTCACGTTCCTCGTCGGTGTCGCCGCCGCGGCGGTGATGATGGTCATCCCGGTCTATATCTACGACAACGAGGAGCTGCACGACCTCGTCATCTTCGGCGAGCTTCTGGCCGTCGCCGCGATCATCATGTGTCTGGCCTTCGTCACCGTTGATCTCGGCCGGCCCGACCGCTTCTGGCATCTCATTCCGGGAATCGGACAGATGAACTTTCCCCGTTCGATGCTCAGTTGGGATGTTCTGGTGCTGAACGGTTACCTCCTGCTCAACGTGCATATCTGCGGCTATCTCCTCTATTGCCGCTATCAAAAAAGGAAACCGGCCAGGTGGTTTTATATCCCGTTTGTTTTCATCGCCATTGTGTGGGCGATTTCGATCCACACCGTCACCGCCTTTCTCTACGTGGGTCTGGGCGGTCGGCCTTTTTGGAATGCGTCGATCGTCGGCCCGCGTTTTCTCGCCTCGGCCTTCACCGCCGGTCCGGCCCTGATCATTCTGGCGCTGCAGGTGGTCCGGCGTGTGACCGCCGGCGGCTCCGCCAAGGAACTGGCAACCGGCACCGACGCCAGCAACCGCTCCGGCACATCGGCCTCTCTCGCCGACTTCTATCAACTCTCCCGCGAGCTGCCCGAAATGGCCTGGGTCTCTATCGCTGATCGCGAGCGCGCCCTCGCCGGTGCCTCGGTCATCGATGTGGCTGCCGGTGATATTTTGCTTCGCCAGGGCACGACCTCTCACTTTGCCTTTTTCGTATTGCAGGGACGCGTCGTCGTGAAGAAGGAAGAAGGAGGTCTGTTCCGCATCACGCGCACGGCGCGACCGGGCGATCAATTCGGCGAAGTCTCCGCTCTCCACGGCACCGCCCGCGAGGCCACGGCCATCGCCGAGGAACCTTCCCGCATCCTGCGCCTGCCGGACACGTCGTTGAAAGTCCTGATGGAAACCCGCGAGATGGAGCAGATCGTCCACGCCAGGATGACCGAGCGGCTCATGATCACCGACCGCAGCCTGTTTATTTTGCGCAGCATCGTGCAGGTTTCGATGATCATCAATGTCTTCCTGCTGGTGTGCGAAGTGTTCAAGGAATTCTACTCCGGCACGACGCACGGTGCCTCGGCCAAATATCTTTTTCTTGGCCTCGAGGGCCATCATGCCCTGGTGCCTTGGATCTGGAGCGCCATCGGTTTTAATCTCATCGCGATGGTCATCCTCGTGCTGCCTCTCAGCAAGAGTCTGAAATATCTCAACGTCGCCTGCGTGCTCAGCATCGTCGGCATCTGGATTGAAAAGGGCATGGGCCTGGTCATCCCCGGTTTCATTCCCACGCCCCTCGGAGCGGTCGTCGATTATCTGCCTTCGCTCAACGAAACGCTCGTGTGTCTCGGGATCTGGGCGCTCGGACTGCTCTGCTACACCATCTTTCTCCGCATGGCCGTGCCGATTTTGCAGGGCCGGCTCACCAAGGCCAACGAGGGCCGGCCGGAAGGACGCGGCGATACCGCGGTCCCGTTCCCGGCAGCCGCCACCACCAAACCGTAACCGCACCTTCCCACGCCTATGGCCACGCACCTCACCGCCAACGACGCCAAACAATCCCTCAACGCGCATGTCGCCGCCAAGGGATTCGAAATTTTCGAGAAATACGGCCCGCACGTCGGCTGGTCCGAGCTGCAATCTATTTTGAAAGACCGCACCTGTGTGCGTTATCCGTGCACGCTGGTATTCGACAGCGCACGACTCAATCCCGGCGAGTTTGCTTTTCCCGAGCCCAACGGCGACATGCCCGAGGAAGGATTCACGCTCTATGTGCATCCGATCTACATGACGCAGCTCAGCCTGGTGCCCCACTTGGCGCTCTACCAGCTCGTCACCGTGAACTACGGCGAATTTGCCTCGTCCGACGACGCCGAAACCTTTGCCTCCTGCGCGCTCGGTGTGCCGCGTAAAGAATATTACCAAATCCTTTGCGGATTGGCCGACCAGCTCGGAGCGGGCATCGATCCCGGCTCCGGCCACGCTCACACCCATGGTGGCTGCGGCGGTGAAGGCTGCGGCTGTTCGGGATAAACCGGAAGACCCAGTGAATCCACGCAAGTCAATTGAGCGTCGACTCCACCAACCGGTCTGAGCCCACCCTATCCGAGACGCTGATGCGCCTTGAGCAACGGCTGGCGCGCATTGAACAACACCTCGCTCTGGGTCCTTTGGCGTCCACGCCGCCGAGCCAAGCCGGACAAAGCATCACGGCCACGGAACCCACACCGCTCCGTCCGGTGTCCATCAAACCGCCGGAAGCAGAGGAACTCGAGTTCGTAGTCGGTCAAAACTGGTTCGCCAGCGTCGGCGCACTGGTTCTGACCTGCGGGGTCGGTTTTGCGTTATCCCTCCCCTGGCCGGGACAGCCCGCCGCCGCGCCCTCTGCCTTCGGTTACCTCCTCGCTGCAGGCCTGTTGTTTGTCGCCCGGCGCTGGCAAGACACCTTCGAGCTTCTCGCCAGTTTTTTTCGCGGCGCAGGCATGGTGCTCCTCTTCTTTTCCACCCTGCGGTTGTTTTTCTTCGGCTCCGCCCATGCCATGGAAATCGAGTCGCTCGGTGCGCCACTCTTGCTGCTGGCGACAGCCGCGATAAATCTCGGCGTGGCAGTTCGGCAACGATCTCCCTGGCTCCTCGGTCTGGCCATTTCCATGGGTCTGCTGGCTGTGTTGGTGATCGGCACACCGTGGGTCGTTTTTGGTTGTATCGCCCTCCTGGCTTCGTTTGCAGCCTGGGCCGCCGTGCGGCACCAGTGGCCGGGCCTGTTGGTCTTCTCCATTCCCGCCGTCTACTCGACCTATTTGCTGTGGTTGATCAACCGCCCCTGGGCGGGACGGCCTTTTCAAATTCTCGCCGAACCGGTGGTCGGGATTTATTTCCTTCTGGTGTATGCGATGATTTTCACGGCCGGGGCCTTGCGGAGAAAGGAAAAGAGTCTGGATGATCCGGCAACGATCGCGGCGGTGCTGTTCAATTGCGGTGCAGGTTACGGAATCTTTCTCCTGCAATCCCTAAAAATGGAAACCGGACTATTCACTCCGGCCCATCTCACCGCCGCCATCGTCTTTCTTGGCCTGGCAGTGGCCTTCTGGAAAAGCGAAGCGAGCCGGATTCCGACCTTTTTCTATGCGATGACGGGCTATCTGGCGCTCAGTGTCGCCATCGCGAGGCATTTTCCGTCGCCGGAGGTGTTCATCTGGTTGTCCGCGCAAAGTCTCGTGGTCGTCGCAACCGCGCTCTGGTTCCGCTCCCGCCTGATCGTGGTCGCCAATTTTTTCATCTACGTCGCCATCGTGCTCGCCTACATGGTGGCCGCCAAACAGGAGTCCGGCATCAGCCTCGGCTTCGGCATCGTGGCCCTGCTGACGGCGCGCATTCTCAATTGGAAAAAAGAGCGGCTCGAACTGAGAACCGAGCTGATGCGCAACGCCTATCTCGCCAGTGCGTTCGTGATCTTCCCCTACGCACTCTACCATCTGATGCCGCGAGCCTACGTCAGCCTCTCGTGGGTGGGCGTGGCCCTCGCCTATTACCTGATGAACCTGATGGTGCAAAACCCGAAGTACCGCTGGATGGGCCACCTGACTTTGCTGCTCACGGTCGGCTACGTCGTGGTCGTGGCTTCCACCGAGTTCGGCTCCACCTACCGGATCGTTTCCTTCTTGGTCCTCGGCACAGTGTTGCTGGTGGTCTCGCTTATCTTTACCCAGGTGCGGGAGCGCCGGAAGCGGGCGGAAAAAAACCGCCAAACCTGAGGTCGGTGGCGCCCCGTTGGTAACTTGAGCAATGGCGGATTATTTTCCCTGGACGCCACCGTTGTGGCAATCAGAGCAAGTCAGGTCTTTGTCGTATTCGCCGCCCGGGTGTTTGAACTCAAGACCGCCGGCCGCAATGCTGGCCAGATCCTTGTCCTTACCCTGGGCGATGATCGTGTGGCAGGAATTGCAATCGCTGGCCCTCACGCTCTCGCCGGTCGACGTTTTATGTTTGTCGTCGTGACAGCGGAAGCAGCCGGCCCAGTCCTTGTGGCCGATATTATTCGGGTAGATGCGCCAGTCGGCTTTGCGTTCGGGAAAGATCGTGACGGAGTAAAGGCGCTGCACCTCGGCGATGGTGGCGGGCAGCTCGGGGTTGTCCTTGTACTTGGCGGTGAGAAACTCGGCGATCTTGCCGGGGGCCGCAGCATCGGTGATGATGTCCTTCTGCAACATCGCCTGGGCGGCGGACCGTTTGATATTCGGCAGTTTGCTGCTGAGTGCGCCGAGCGCCATGGATTTTTCGATGGCACTGTTGACAGTCGGGAAAACATGCGCCGGACGGTTGTGGCAATCGATGCAATCCATCACCCGGATCTGTTCCGCCGTCGGCTCGCCCTTGAATTCTTCGTTGCGATATACCCGGCTGGTTCCGTCCTTCTTGTTGGTGACCCGCATCCAGGGGATGTCCTGCCGCTTTTCATCGGTGGCGTAATATTCGACCTTGCTGTCGGGGCTGACGTGCCAGTGGATGCCGACCAACGGGCTGCCGGGGCGGCCTTCATTCACATGCATCAGCATGCGCGTACTGAACGCCGTGTTCTTTTTGTCGGAAAGATAGTGATCGTAGGTCAGGTCGATATTGCCGTGAAATTTTTCCGGCCAATGGCATTTCTCGCAGGTTTCGCGGGCCGGCCGGAGATTTTTAACCGGGGTCGGAATCGGCCGCTGGTAGTTGTCCAACGTGAAGGCGATGAGCTGGTGGGTGCCGTTGATCTTGGCCTGGATGAAGGCCGAGGCGCCTGCACCAACATGGCAGGCCACACAATCCACCCGGGCATGTGCGCCACGCTGATAGGTGGTAAACTCGGGATTCATCGCCGAGTGGCACACCTGGCCGCAAAACTGTGTCGACTCCGCGATATGGTAGCTCTGGTAACTGCCAAAAGCCGAGAGCATCACAAAGCCGATGGCCCCGAGAACAAACACCACAAGATAGCGCCGATGCGCCGTGTCGGTGAAATCAAGCCGCCATTTGTCCGGGGCGGTCGAATGCTTTATCGCCCAACGGCGCTGCGCCCAGGCCCCGAAAAAAACCGTGATCAGCCCGGCGATGAGAAAGCCCGGCGCGACGATGTAGGTAAAGATTCCAAGGTACGGATTCTTGTGGTCCCCCGTGAAATCCATCCATGCCAGCAAGGCAAAGGAGAACAGCGCGCCCACAGCCAGAACAGCGCCGATGGCGCTGATCCAATTGTTGAAATGTGAGCGTTGGGTCGGAGGCTGGTTAGATTCGGTAGGCGTGGAGTCGGTCATGGGGTGCGAAACAGGCGGGGGTCCCGGACCGGGCATTCAAGCACATCATCCGGGTTGAGTCCGATCAGGCTTTCATCTTCCTAACAAACGCCACCAGCTCCTTCGCCTCGTCTGCGGACAAAATCTCCTTAAAGGACTTCATGCGTTCCTTCCCATCCACCTTCACGCCCTCGACGATGGCCTTGAGCATGTCCTCGTCCTTCAGCTCCGCCTGCACCTTGGCATCGGTGTAGTCGCGCAACTTGAGTTTCTTGCCCTGCTTGGTCTGGCCCTTGCCATCCGGACCATGGCAGGAGGCGCATTCGTTGTCCCAATTGTCGGAGGCAGAGGCGGCATGGCCGAGGCTGGCCGCGAGTGGAAGGGCGAGACTGAGGAGAGCAATCTTGGTCGTGGTTTTCATGGGGAGAATTTTTTCGGTTCGATGAACAGGCTGATGTTAGAATTTGGCCGCGGCAAACGCGATGGGAAAATCTCCCCCGAACCGAAGCCGCTGGATCAATCACAGGGCGTAATCCAAGGAAACATAGCCGAGCGGCCCGCGGAAGTTGGTGTTCCCGCCGGTGGTGTCGTTCTTGCTGTCGAGATAACCGACCTTGGCGTTCAGGATGAACCGGGAGCTGAATTTGTGCTTAAGGCCAACGGTGACCATGGTCTCCTCGGCGGCGGCGCCGTAGGGAACGGTGAGGGCCGCCAGGGCGGCATTGCCATTGTCGGCCTTGTAGTAGGTGTACTGGACCTGGACATCGGAATTCTTTCCGGCCACAAACCCGGTCATCAGGCTGGCCGTGACGTAGTTGTTATTGGAATTGTGCAGCACGCCGTTGGTGTCCCAGGCCGACAAGGTCGTGGTTGCCGGCGTCACGCCGGCGCGGGGATAAACCGTGCCGATCATGTTGAACACGACATTCCCATTCAACTGCACATAGACCGCCTTGTTCGGCGCCCAATCGATCGTCTCCCCGAAGTTGAAATTCTTCGCGTCGCATGAATCGTACGCCGGGTAGGTGGGGAGAAATCCGGTGACCTGCATTTTGCCGTTCTGATAAACATAGCGGCTGGTCAGCGTGAGCTGGGCCACCGGCTTCACAATTCCGGTGAGCTTCAGGCCCTTGAACTGCGAATCAACCAGGTAATAGTCGCCCAGATTCACGCCAAAGCCGGCCGACTCGAACTGGTGGTGCTTGTCGAAAACCTCGGCCCGCAGCGTGACGGCCGTGCAGGCGCGCCAGTTCGCACCCAGCGTGTAGTTGCCGTGGTCTTCCGCCAGATTGTTGTTGGCCAGCGTGCCGCCTCCCGCGGTCAGCGGATTGTAGGAGGAGGTGTTTCTTTCGTCGCCGTTGAGATTTCGTTGGCTGCCGGTGAAGTAGAGCGAAAGGTTCTTGATGCCGGTGTAGCGAAGTTCGAGGACCGGCGTGGCCGAGTGTTGGTTGATCTTGGCCCAATCCGTACGGGGCGTGCTGGTCACGGTGACCGCAGGATTGCCTGACGCCGCGATCACGTTGTAGCTGCTAGCCCCACGAATATATTCCTCCTCTCCCCGGACGGCGACCTTGATGAAAAGATCGTTCACGGGCTTGTAGTCGATGGCGGCATTGCCGGTTAACACCTTGATCCGCGAGGCACCGGTCAGTCCGGTAAAGGTGTCCGTGGTGACAGGGACGATCCCCGTGCTCGTGGGAGTGCTCGTGATCAAGGGACGGTCGCCGGTGATGTCGCTGTGCAGGAGCTGATAGCTGCCGCCAAAATGGAGCGTCAGCTTGTCGTTTAGCACCGTGTCGATCTTGCCTGTGACCGCACTGGTCTTGGTCGCGATCCCGTCGCTTTGCGCCTGGATGATCTGGTTGTTCCAGTTGCTGGCCGTGGCCGCAGCTTTGGCGATGCCTTGGGGCGATCGGCCGGTCACCGCATTGTTGGTGTTGCTCAGACTGGCAATGGACCAAGGAATCACCTCGCCGGGGAAACGGGTGACGTAGCGGGTATCAAGATTTTTCGTCTGATCGCCGAGCAGAATAAGTTGAAAGGTGGTATTGCCCACGGTGTGCTGCACCGAGGCCTCGAGCATCTGGTGGCGCTCGTCCAACTGGAGATAACTTGGGACAATCTTGCGGACGGGGCTGACGGGATTGGGCGCCAGAGCAAAAGGCAGACCGGTAAGATCGGTGTCGCCCCAGATGGTGGAATCCTTTTGTCCGTCGCGAAGCTCGTTGGTGTATTTGAGCGTGATGACGGGGAGCTTGGGCAGATTGATTGTGCCCTCGACCCAGAATTTGCTGCGGTCAGTGTGCAGATTTTCGTTGGTCAACGGCAGCCACCGCTGGTTCAGCGGGAAGAATCCACCCACGCCATCATAGAAGGTGCGGAAGCTCTTGTAACCGGCCTCGAAGGAACCCACCTCATTTTTCGACACATGGATCTGGCCCAGATAATCTTCCGCCCCGAAAAGAGCGTGGCCATCAATCACCATGTTGGTGTCCTTGGACACGTCCCGGCTGTAGTGGAGATCCTCGATGCCTCCGCTGCCGCTGTCGGATTGATGCAGGCGATCCTGAAAGGCGGCCTTGTTGCCCGTGATTGATGGAGCCTGGCCGCTGATCTTGACGTAACTGTCAAAGTTCGGGAAAGCGTCAGCCTGAATGGCGGCCTGATCCGCACCGTAAGCCCGGACACCGGCGAGGACGAGGACGGCACCGGCAAGGAGCCCAGTGCGATGAATGAAATGGGGAGTAATCGCGTTCATTTGGCGTTCTTGGTTGGTGGATCAGTAACGGAAGTGGTTGTTGGCATTGGAACCGTGCGGCGCCTCGTGGCAGCCGGCGCTCCAGCACGCTCCCTGCATCAGACGCGTGTTGTGGTTCTCCGCCGTATGATGGATGGCGTTTGCGTTGATCTGGCCGGATGAGCCGGGATCAGGTGACTCCAGGTGGCAGCGCAGACAGAGATTGGCATCCCGGGCCACCAGCATCTTCTGGTTCACCGAACCATGCGGGCTATGGCAGGAAACACAGCCTTCGCGCATCGCACCGTGTTCAAATACAAACGGCCCCTTCTGTTGGGTGTGGCACTTGGTGCAGGTTTCGTTTTGCGCCTCAAGATCGGCGCCGCTGCCCTTGATGGCATTCCCCTCATGCACGTCATGGCAATCGATGCAGGAGATTTTCCCGGCCAGGACCGGATGGGAATGCGGGAGACTGAACTGTCCGCGTTTATCGACGTGGCATTGGAAGCAGGTTTCCGGCGACTTGCGGGGATTGACAATCGTGCCCTTGCCGCCGCCGGCCTTGACGTGGATCGAACCGGCGCCGTGGCAGCTCTCGCAACTGATGTCGGTGCCCTTGGCATCCTTCAGCGCCAGTTTGGCGTGGGTGGCCGAACCAAAGTGCTTGGTCTGGTCTTCATGGCAATCGGCGCATTTGTTCGAACCGACGAATGTGGCCCCGGCCACGTTCGGGGGGGCGACAATCGTTCGGTCCACCATCACGCACCCCACCAGGATCAGCCCCCAGATGGCGATGCCTCCGAAAATTATCGCGGGTTTGGTCCAACGTCGTTTTGAGCTCATGAGATTGTTTGGTTTGCGGTCAGGTAAACTTTTTCCACATGCGCATAATCTCAGATTACACGTTTTTCATCTGCGCATGGCTTGCGCACCAATGCGCGCCTCTTGGCCAAACTGCCGCAAGTATAAGCGAATGCCATAACCGAGGGAATATCTGCGGATCGCCGCTTTTTTCCCAGTATTTTTTGTTCACCGGCTCCGCGTGACAATTTGGTCCCGACCCTAACGCCCGAGCAACTCGCGCAGCCGGGCGCACATCGCGTGGTTGCCCGTCACATACTGGATGCGGCCGGCCCCGAGCGTGAATTCCTTCAGCGGAAACGGCGAGCCGTTCAGAAAATGGATCTCGGCGCCGGCTTCCTCCATCAACGCACAGGCGGCGGCGATGTCCCAGATCTTGTTGTTGTGATCCACCGCCCCGTCGAGCAGGCCGATGGCGACGTAGGCCAGATGCAGCGTGCTGCTGCCGAGACCGCGAAACTTGAAATTTTCAATCAGCCGCTTCCCCTCCGCCGCGTAAACTTTTTCCACCGGCGAATGAAATCCGATCAGGCTGTGGGCGCCGGGCGGCTCCGCGCGCGCCCGGGCCGGCTTGCCATCGTCCCATACGCCGCGCCCCGGACCGCCGTGGATGAGCACGCGCCGCGCCAGATCATAAATCACGCCATACACCGGCAGACCGTGCTCCAGCAGGCCCAGGGAAATGGCGCAGTGGCTGATGCCGCTCGCATAATTGTTCGTGCCGTCGATCGGGTCGAGCACCCAGCAAAAACGCGCCACCGCCGGCACCGGGCTGTCCGTCGGCGCGAGCTCCTCGCTGAAAAACTGATCCTGCGGAAACTCCGCGAGAATGGCGGCCTGGATGTGCTCCGAGATCGCGATGTCGACGGCGGTCACCTTGGTGCCGTCATGCTTGATCTCGGTGCGCGCCCGGCCAAACTCGCGGTGCATGAGTTCAGTCTCCGCCAGGACGGCGGTCTTTGCGGCTTTGATTCGTTTCTCAACTTCGGCAAAAGGCATGGGCTCCGACTGAATCGAAGAACCGCGAAGAACCAAGCCCTTACTGCATGCCCGCCGGCCGGGAGTTTTTTAACATGGCGGTCTGTCCCGTGGCTCCGCAAGGCTGACCGCCTCGTCCATGACGAAAAATTTTCCGCTTCCTCCTCCCCTCTTCTCCGGCCCCGCGCTCCGTCTTCTTCGGGGCACCCTCCGCTTGGTGGCTGTTCTTTTCCTGTCTGTTTTTTTCATCAGCCCGTCTTTCGCGCACAATCCCCTTTCCAGTTGGGCGATGGTGCGGCTGCACCCCGATCATCTGGAAATGAAAGTGGAGCTCGCGGCCGATTCCGCCTGGCTGTTGTTGGGCGAAACGCTCGCAACCGAGCCCCAGGTGGAGCAGGAGCTGCCGCGCCTGCGCGCCAAAGCGGGGGAAGTGTACCGGCTTTCTTTCAATGGAAAAATTCTGACACCGCGCGAGACCGGCGTCGATTTCCTGTTGGACGATGCCGTGGAGTTCCGCCTGATCTTCGCCCGGCCGGACGCGGGACCGCTGCGCTGCGAAGCCTCCTACCTGCGCAGCTTGCCCGACGATCATCAGACCATTTTGACGCTGCTCGATGAAAATGGCCGGAACGTGCGCAGTGAAGTTCTGAATGCCGCCAAGGCTTCCGTCATACTCATGCTGCCTGCCCCCGGCACCCCGACGTGGCCCGCGCTTGCCGCCACCGACCCGAGCACCGGGACGTCCCTTGCCCTGCCGGTTGCATCCGCCTCCACGGTTTCATTCCGCGATTTTCTGCTGCTCGGCATCGAGCACATTCTCACCGGCTATGACCACCTGTTGTTCCTGTGCGGACTGCTGATCGCCTGCCGGCGCCCGCAGTCCATGGTCGTCATCGTCACGTGCTTCACCCTCGCGCATTCGATCACGCTGGCCCTCGCCGCCCTGAATGTGGTGACCATCCCCGGCCGCATCGTTGAACCGCTGATCGCCGCGACCATCGTCTTCGTCGGCGTGGAAAATCTCCTGCGCCGCGAAGAGCCGCCCGGTCGCTGGCTGCTCACGTTTGGCTTCGGCCTCATCCACGGATTCGGTTTTGCCGGCGCGTTGCGCGAAGCGGGCCTCGGTTCATCCGGCGGCGCCCTGGCCGTGCCGCTCTTCGCTTTTAATCTGGGCGTGGAACTCGGCCAGCTCGCGGTCATCGGCCTGCTGCTGCCCGTGTATTTGAAAATGCGCGACCGGCCCGCGTTCGCCCGCCTCGGGCGGCCCGCCATCTCCGCCCTCGTCGTCCTTGCCGGCGGGTGGTGGCTGGTGCAGCGCACGCTGCTCGCCTGATCCGTATCCATTTTAAAACCCACCCGCACAAGGCATTCGCCAGAAGACGGATTGCCCGTTTACGCCCGGAGGTCCACAAGGCAGCTTATCCGTGATAAAGCTTTTGCTGTTCCTTCTCTTGGTCTGGCGCTAAAGCACGTCCGTCGCCCACCGCACGACCGCGTTTGTCCTTGACCCGTGCGACCAACCCGCGCTCGCGCCGATAACGGCCCCACTGCCGCATCGTCCGCTCATGTACGTCCGCAGCCTGGGCGACCTCGGCCTAGACATCCAGCCGCTTGCTGGCATGGCACCACGCCGCACTGAATTGAACCTTGGTGATCTTCCGACCGTCTTCTTTCTTCATGGATTCTATCCTGACAGATTATCATCACAGGCGCCATCTATTTGCCGGATTAATAGTTCAATCTGATCCAGTCCACCTTCGAGGTGTCACGGTAACCCACACCCAGTTGCTGGGCGAAATCGAGCATGCGGGCCTCTTCGCTCTCAATCGGATCAAAGCCCGTGTGTTTGCGCGCGCTGTTCAGGCGGTCAAGCATGAGCGCGTCGAGCAGCACCGGATCGGCGCTTAACCAGAGCCGGGGCTCGGAAAGGGAATAAAGCGAATTGAAGTACGGCCCGCCGATAAACTGGTACAACTGCAGGCTGACGATCGAGAACGCCCAGCCTTCGCGCAATTCCGGGATCGCCGCCATTTCCGCGACGGCGGCGGGGGCGGTGGCGGGACTCTTGAAAAAACGGAAAGTGTTGCTCGCATTCCAAAGCGTGGCGTTGACCAGCGCACCGTTGATGCCGAGCACCGGATGGTCCGTGTAAACCGGAAGATTGATCCAAAAATCCGCCTCCAAAAACAGCGGCGTGGCCAGAAAACTCTTCCGATCCTCCTCCGTCGTCGTGGTGCTTTTGCCTTTGGCGGCCACCTTGACCGCCTGCTCATTTATCACCGGATCAAACCGGGACGGCAGCGGGCTGTCATAAAACCAGGACGGATCATAGAACTTGCCCGACTCGAGCACAAACAGCGGGTGCCCATCAAAGGGCCCCACTCCGGACGCGAAGGACGGTAGAAAACCGGTGAGCCGCAGCCGCAGGGGATTCAGGCCGACGAGAAAAATATTTTCTTTCGCATAGCCACGCTTCATCATGGCATCGATCACCGCATGCACCAACGGAAAGGGGGTGGCGAGACCCGGGCCGGAGTCGGCATAGATCTTGATGCCCACTTTTTTCTTGGCCCCCGGCACGAGTTTGCGGCCGCTTTGGCGCTCAAATTCCTGGATCATCTGCTCAACCGCAATCCGGTAGGAACCCTCGCCAAAATCAGCCAGCTTGGATTCAAACACCGGGTAGTGGGGCGCCACCGCCGGTTTTTCGGCCGTCGCGGGAGCCGTATCCGCCGCGCGCAAGAGCAGGGGAACCGCGAGAAAAATGACGGCCAAAAGGCCCGGAACCGGACTGGATTTCCAATTTGAAGAAAAAATCATGGTGAGGTGGTGACGTTGAGATGGGCCGCCCGTTACCCGGGCCGCGCAACTTGACAGACCACAGCCTTCGGGAAAAGTTTAATCTTCCCGCATTTCTTTTTGCGAACCAGTGTTCCCGCCCCGCCTCCGCCGTGCCCGTCATCAAATCCCGCAGCCTCCAAGACCTGAAACATCGGGTGAACATCCACGATGTGGTTGCACGCACCGTGTCGCTGAAAAAAGCCGGTGGCAACCGTTTCAAAGGCCTCTGTCCCTTTCACAGCGAGAAAACCCCCTCCTTCCACGTCTCGACGGACAAGGGTTTCTACAAATGTTTCGGCTGCGGCAAAGCGGGCGACATCCTCAATTTCGTGATGGAAACGGAAGGCCTGCAATTCACCGAAGCCGCCGAGACGCTGGCCAAACGGTTCGGGGTGAACCTGGAATACGAGGAGGGCTCCGGCGGCCCCTCGCGCGAGGAACGTTCGCTGCGGCAGGCGATTTTCGACATCCACGACGTCGCCGCCGATTACTACCGGCAGACCTTTCTCGCCCCCAATCCGCACGGAGATTTCATCCGCAACTACTGGACACAAAACCGGCGCTTCAGCCCGGAACTGGCCGACGATTTCAAAATCGGTTTCGCCCCGCCGGAAGACAGCGGACTGGCCGGTGCGGTTCTGCAAAAAAAATTCTCCGAGGAGGCGCTTCGCCAGTGCGGACTGTTTTTTATCCGCGACGGCGCGATGATCACGATCAATGCCCTGCGCCCGCGCTTCCGCGGACGCCTGATGATTCCCATCCGCGACCACCAATCGCGCGTCGTGGCGTTCACCGCGCGCCAACTGGAACTGACGCCCAAAGACGATCCGTCGCACGAGGCGAAATACGTCAACTCCCCCGAGACGCCCATCTTCACGAAAAGCCACTTGCTCTTCAATCTCGACCGCGCGCGGACCCACGTCGGCGAGGGTCATCCGTTCGTGCTCGTCGAGGGCCAGCTCGACGCGATGCGTTGCTGGAGCGTCGGGCTGAAAACCGCCGTCGCCCCGCAAGGCACATCCATCACCGACGGCCAGCTCGCGCTGATGCGGCGTTATCATCCGCAGGTGGAATGTTTTTTCGACAGCGACAGCGCCGGCCAGAAAGCCGCGTTGCGTTTTCTTCCGCTGGCTCTGCGAGCCGGACTCGAGGTGCATTTCCTGATGCTGGCCGGCGCGGAGAAGCTCGACCCCGATCTGCTCTTTCTCGAGCGCGGGATCGCCGCCTACGATGACGTGAGAAAGTCTTCGCTCAACGCGATGGAGTTTGCCGTGCGCTCGTTGCTGCCAAACGCCGCGGCCGCCGGCTCCGAGCAAAAATCACGGACCGCACAGACGCTTTTCGAAATCGTCGCTCAGGCAGAATCCGACGTATCGCGCACCGGATTCATTCAGGATATTTCCGCCCATCTCCGCATTCCTGCCTCAGCGATGGAGAAAGATTTCCGAACCTATCTGGCCCGGCAGTCGGGTTCGCGCTACACCGCTGCCCCGGTTGCATCCGGCAGTACGATCGTTGCCGCACCCGACGCAGTTGACGCCCACACCAAAGGCCTCGAATCACATTTGCTATTTCTTTGTCTGCATAACGAAGCCGTTCTCCATGGGCTCAGCCAGCAACTTCCGCACGAATGGATTGATGCCACGACACTGTCAGGCCGGCTGCTCGACCGCTTGCTGGCCGAAGTGCAGCACAATGGCTGGACCGGGCGCGAATCGCTCGAACAACTCCTTGAGACAGAGGAGGAAAAATCATTTGCCGCCACCCTGCTTTTCGACGCTCCGGGCGAGGAAAACATGGCCAAAATCACCAACGAAGGCATCCGCGCCATGCAGCATCGCTTCCTTGAGCCGCAACTTAGGCAAATAGAACTTGAAATAGCCTCGAAAGGCACGATAGGTGACGCGTCACTATTCACTCTTTTGAAGCAGCGCACCGCACTCACCCGACAGCTCCAGAATCCACCTAAACTCACCTTCGAGTCCTAGGCTGTCATCCCCCGCGCCGCCACCTTCGTAAATCGACTTAAGTCGAATCACTTCCGATATGCCGAGTAAATCCAAGCCCGCCGCCTCATCATCCCTTAAGTCCGCCAAAGACAAGGAGCCAGCTCCCCACGCTCCGAAGGCTCCCGCCAATCATGCCGCCAAGAGCCATGAAAAGCCCCATGCTCCCGAGAAGGCTGCCACCCCGGTGAAAAGCACGAAGTCGGCGCATCCGCATCCCGAGCCCGTCACGGCCGAGAAACTTGCCGCCATGGCCAAAGCTCCCGGCGTCCCCGCGCTCGGCACCGATGCAACCAAGGAATTTAAAGAAAAAGCGCTGGAGAATCTTTCCGGCGATCTGAACGAAAAAATCCGCTACCTGATCCGTCTCGCCAAGGAGCAAAGCTATCTCACCTACGCCGATATCAACGAGGCCCTGCCCGAATCCGTCGATAATCCCGAGGACATCGAGAATGTCATTTCCATTTTGCAGAATCTCGAGATCGACATCCTCGATCCGCAGGAAGTCGAGGGCTACAAGCAGCGCCAGGAAGAGGCCGAGGAGGAAGAGTCGCGCACCTCGAGCAACGACATCCTCGACGATCCGGTGCGCATGTATCTCAAGCAGATGGGCCAGGTCCCGCTGCTCACCCGCGAACAGGAAGTGGAAATTTCAAAACGCATCGAGACCGCGGAGATCAATGCCCAGGCTGCGCTCTTCGCCCTCGGCCCAGTTGGCAAGCACCTCGCCGATCTTGGGGAAAAACTCATCCTTCGCACCGAGCGTTTCGACCGTCTCGTCATCGACAAGAAAATCGAGAGCCGCGAAATCTATTTCAAGAACCTCGAAAAACTCGTCGTCTCCACCCGCGAGAATGACGCCGTGGCCACCGAGGCGTGGAATGACGCGCAAAAAGCCCGCGACGACAAGACCCGCAAGAATGCGATGATCCGCTTCAAGAAGCGCGACACCGTGCTCAAGGCCAACTACGTCAAATTCTTTTTCAAGCTGAAGGTCTTTGAGGATTTCCTCATCGAATTCGCCCCGCGCATCGAAGAGATTGAGCGCTGTCACACCGACCTCTATCGCGCGAAGCACCCGAAGACGAAACGCGATGCCACCATCGACACCAAAGCCGTGCAAAACCGGCTTAAGGAAATCGAGCAGGAACTGCGCATCGCCCCGCAGGATCTCCTCGACACCCTGAAAGTCGCCCGCAGCCACATCCGCGGCGCCCATCGGGCCAAGACCGAGATGGTCGAAGCCAATCTTCGCCTCGTGATTTCAATCGCCAAGAAATACACCAACCGCGGTCTCTCCTTCCTCGACCTCATCCAAGAGGGCAACATGGGCCTGATGAAAGCGGTGGAGAAATTCGAATACCGTCGCGGCTACAAGTTCTCCACGTACGCCACCTGGTGGATCCGCCAGGCCATCACCCGCTCGATCGCCGACCAAGCCCGCACCATCCGCATCCCGGTCCACATGATCGAGACGCTGAACAAGGTGATGCAGGTCCAGAAACAGCTCCTCCAGGAATTCGGCCACGAGCCCACGCCGGAAGAGGTGGCCGATGAGATGAATCTGCCCGTCGAACGCGTGCAGCAAATCATGAAGATGGCCCAGCAGCCCATCTCCCTGCAAAGCCCCGTCGGCGATGGCGACGACACTTCCTTCGGCGATTTCATCGAGGACAAGTCGGCCGAGAACCCGTACGACATGACGGCCTTCTCGCTCCTGCGCGAAAAGATCATGGACGTGCTCGATTCCCTCACCGAACGCGAACGGCGCGTCCTCACGCTTCGCTTCGGTCTGGTCGACGGCTACAGCCGCACCCTCGAGGAGGTGGGCAAACAATTCAAGGTCACCCGTGAGCGCATCCGGCAGATTGAGGCCAAGGCGCTCCGCAAGATGCGTCACCCAACCCGTATCCGTCAGCTCCATGGCTTCTTCGACGCCGAGCAGATCGACAACCCGCAAAATCTGCTCAACAAGCCGCCGGCGATTCCGCCGCAGTTCATCAAGCAAGGTGGCGCCGGTCTGTCCCGCGGCCCCATCCCTTTGCCCACGCACAGCAATTCGCCCTACGACCCGGCCCTGCTCCATCCCCGGCATTGAGGCCCGCCGCATTCGGCCTTTACTCTCCCTCCACTCCGGTTAATTTATTCTTATCATGTTGCACCCTGCACCCATACTCGCCGCCTTTGGCTTCAGTGGCATGGAGCTTTTTCTCGTGCTCGCCCTGGCCTTGCTGTTCTTTGGTGGAGCCAAACTCCCCTCCCTGGCAAAAGGGCTTGGACAATCCCTAAAGGAATTCAAGAAAGCAGCCAAGGAGGATGACGAGGGAGAAAAGACGGAAAAAAAATCAGACTCTGCCCCGAAGCCCGGCAAGAACTGAGGCCTTCCGTATTTATCATTATGATTCAGCCGTGTCCCGCGACGCGGTTTTTTTGTGCCTCCAGACGTCAATCGACAACGATGATGCAAGGCAGGCGGGCATGACCAATAAGCCCGATCGTTCGTTTTACAGGGATCGCCGCCTGAGCTCTTCCAACGCGGCCAACACCGCAGCCGGTTGCAGTTTCGCCAGTTGGCGATCGGGCGCGGACACCGTGTGGTGTTTGGCCGCATCCAATGGATAGGGCCCTGCTTCCCGGGGATCACCCGGGCCGAAGAGAGCAAGCACCGGATTGCCCAGCGCCGCGGAAAGATGCATGGGGCCGCTCTCAGCGCCCACAAAGGTCGCGGGCTGGCGCGCGAGAGCGAGCATCTCGGCAAGCGGGCAACCCGTGATATTCAAGAAACGGGGCGCCGGCATGACACAGACAGGCTGGGTCTTTTCGAAGGCGCACCAGACGATCCGGCTATCGGGTATTTTTTCGAAGATGAAGGCGGACAGTTCACTGTAGTACGGCCAGGTCTCGGGCTTGGTCCGGTTGTCGGGAAAAACCACAAACGTATTGCGCGGATCTCCCGAGAAAAACTCTTCCCACGGACAGGCCTTGCCCGCGGGCTTGAGCTCCATGGGAAAATACAACCGCTGCGGCACACCCGCCGCCCGTAGAAAAGGCGAGAGGATATCAAGCGCGTGATGCGGTCCCGGACCATTCGGCGGCGTTATCCGCTTGTGGTAAGAATAACCGGAGAACCGGCGGGCATCGGCACGGCCCCATTTTTCCAACGACTTGACCGCCGATGTCAGCAAACCCGAGCGCAGCACACCCGCCATGTCCCAGACCGCATCGAACATCTTGATCTCCAGTTTCCGACGCAGTGCAAAAAACTCCCCCCAGCCTGCGCGCTGCGAAAACACAATCGTTTCGCGAACGTACGGCGAGGCTTGCACGAGCTCCGCAAATTCCTCGCTCACCACCCAGGTGATCCGGCAATCGGGTCGGGCCCAAGCCAAGCTTTGCACCACCTGAAGCCCATGGACAATTTCACTGGACGAGAAGGGTTGGATAACGAGCAGACTTTTCATCTCTATGCTGACTCAGCATTTTCACCCTGATCGGTTATTTCAAATAAAAACCATTCCGCACAATCCCCACCGATTTTTGAATTCAAACATCAGGCTTTGGCTTGGTTTTTTATTGCCAGTGCTCTTCGACCCACGGCGTCGGCCGGACGTAACGATAAACCCCCTTGCCCCGCCCCACCACGGCATCGGGCGGATTGGGTGTGCCGTGGAAAACCACAATTTTCGCTCCCACCGGCAGCCGCGGGGTCTTCACCAGATTGAGCGGGAAGACCGGCAGACAACTGTGTTTGAAACTCACGCACCACTCTTTGGGCCAGTAGTTCAGCAAACCCAACCGGTGCATTTCCCGGGTCAGGTATTCCTGTTCGTTGCGCACTTCACTTTTCACCCGGTCCATGTCCTTGAGAAAATCGGCCAGTATCCCGGGATAAGCCCCGGCCTCGAAACGATAGACGGAGGAGTTGCCCGTGATGCGCCAGGGTTTGGCCCAGTCATGGATGATGCAGAATTTGCCCGGATGCCCAAAAAAACAATCGATGCTCCCGGTAATCACGATGTCCAGGTCGAGAAAGAGCGTCGGCCCCTTGAGATCAAACAGCGGCGAACAAAACGTGGAAAGCTTGCGCCAGCCGCGCTCTTTGCCCGGGGGCAGATCCATCGCGGGCAAGGCCATGATCTCCACGCCCGGTCCCACACCGCTGCCGTCGTCGGTGAAGCAGATGAAGCGGTGCGGCTGGGCCAGATGCCGGCTCAGCATTGAGCGCAGCTTGTTGACGTATTCCGGGCCGTATTTCACGCCCCACTTCATGCAGATCACATTAACCATGGCCAAAGATAGAGCAGCCCCCGTCCCGTTTGAACAGACCGAAAACACCGGCTCCGGGCCAACTTCTCGCTTCCCACTCCACCCACTCCCTGCCCAAGATTCACCCGCCCCATGAGCCGCCCCAGCGAACAGCCCCTTCTCGGACATCCCCGCCATTGGCCCATGTGGTTTGGTCTGGGTTTGTTCTGGCTCATCAGCCGCATGCATTGGACCGAGCAAAGGCGATTGGCGCGAGGCTTGGGTTGGTTCGTGTTTTATTTTGTCCCCATCCGCCGCCGGGTCGTCTTCACCAACCTGCGACTCTGCTTCCCGGAAAAATCCCCGGCTGAAATTCGCGCGCTGGCCCGGGCCCACTACGATGCTCTCGCCTTGGGTCTTTTTGAAGCCTGCACCGGTTGGTGGGCCCGGCCGCACGAATTGCCCAGGCATCGCATCGTCGGCTTCGCGCACCTTGATGCGGCCCTGGCCAAAGGCAAAGGCGTGATCCTCCTCACCGCCCATTTCACCACCTTGGAACTCTGCGGACGCATGATGTCCGAAGCCGGCCCCTTCGGCTGTCTTTACCGTGATCCCGACAATCCCGTGATCGCACACGTCATGCGCCGGCAACGGGAACGCCACTCGACCATCGCCGTGAATTTCAACGATCTGAAAGGCCTGATCCGCGCCTTGCGCGCCGGCCACGCCATCTGGTACGCCCCCGACCAGGGGCAACGCACCCACAGCTCCGAGATTCTGCCCTTCTTCGGCGTGCCCGCCGTCACGAACACCGCCACCGCCAAGATCGCCGCCATGACCGGTGCGGCCGTGGTCCCGTATTTTGCCAAGCGCGAGGCTGACCACAGCTACACCCTGACGATTTTGCCCGCCCTGGAAAATTTTCCGACCAACGACGTCAACGCCGACGCCATCCACATCAATCACCTCATCGAGGAGCACATCCGTCACGCACCTGAACAATATTTCTGGGTCCACAAACGTTTCAAGCGCCGCGGCCCCGGCTTTCCCGAGGTTTACTGAACATGCCTGCGCCCTCCTCGCGTCCGATCCTTTTCACCCCCGAAACATTTGCCATGCAGATATGGGGTGGCGTGTCGCATTCCTATGTCCGGGTCGGCGAAGCTCTCGCGGCGCTCCATCGCCCGCCCCATTTTTTCGCCGGCTTGCATGGCAACCGTCACCTGGAGGACGCCCAAGGACTGACGATCACGGGCGCACGGATCGGGAAGATAAAAAATCTGTGGAAGCTTAACCTCAATCTCTCGCGGCTCTGGCTCCGGCTCTGGTGCCTGCGCCACCCCGGCGCGCTGATCCACGATACTTATTACTGGGCGCCCTACCGGAAATTCCGCGGAGCGGGCCCGTATGTCGTCTGCGTGTGGGACATGATCGCCGAAATCTACGGCCCGGAATCAGGCTGGTCGGAGCGCGCCCGACACGCCCGGCGCGAAGCCGTGGACTGTGCGGATGCGATCATCGTCCCGTCACTCTCCACCGCCCAGGACCTGCAGCGCCTTTGGTCGGTTGATCCCGCCCGCATGGTAGTCGCCCCACTCGGTGTGATGCGGCGTCAGGCCCCGGCTTGGACCCCGCCGCCCTGGCCATTTGTCCTCCATGTCGGTGGCCGCTCGCGCTACAAAGATTTCGAATCCACCTACCGGACGGTGGCACTCCTGCGCCGTGAAGGCCGCGAAATCGGCTTGGTCTGTTTCGGCAGTCCATTAAAGACGGCGGAAAAAAAAGCCGTTGTCGCGGCGGGGATTCCCCTCGAACGGATCATTGAGGAAACCGGTACCGACGAACGGCTGGCGGGCATCTACGCCGCGGCGGTGGCGCTGCTTTATCCCAGCCACTACGAAGGCTTCGGCATGCCGATCCTTGAAGCCATGATGCAGGACTGTCCCGTCCTCTGCACCGACACGCCGGCCTGCCTCGAAGCCGCCGGTGGCGCCGCCCTGGTCTCACGCTGCGGCGACGTGGAGAGTTTTGCCGCTCATCTCCGCCTGCTGCTCGATCATCCGCAAGAAAGAGCCCGGCTCATCCGCACCGGCCGGCAACGCGCCGAGAGCCAGCCTTGGAGCACCACCGCCACCGGCTACCTCACCGCCTATGCTCTTGCGGAGAAAAATTTTCAACTGCGCCAAGGTTGATATCCTCAGCCCTCAGCGATTCTTCCCGCCCATCTGCTCAAAGTCGGACCACGTCAGCGATTTCAACCGGAACTTCGCACCCAACATTTCCATGCCGAGACCGCGTCGGGCCAAAGCCCAGCGCCAATTCGCCACCGGTTTTTTTGTCAGCAGGTGCACGCGCTTGCCGTCCGTCACCAAGTGCCGCCCTGTTTTAGCCGCCAGCCATTCCAGGGTTCGCCGACGCAGGAAGCCCACATGTTGCCCGTGCTCCACCCCGTAATACCACCACGTCCCGGGCGCAGGTGCAGGATCAGGGATGAGATCGGTGGAAAATAAAATATTGTCGGCGAATCCCGCCAGCCGGGCCAGTTCTTCGCCAGGTTTCACAAAGTGCTCGAATGCTTCAAAGGCCGTGACGAGATCCGCCTTCTCCCCCGGTGTCGCCTCGAAGCCACGCGCCACCAGATTTGTCGCATAGGAATCCTGCCACCACGCATCAATGCCGCGATCGCGGAGCATCCGCACCAACAGCCCGTAACCGCCGGCAAAATCGATCACCCGACCGCGCCACAAGCCCAGTAAAGCCACCGTCCGCAGCACCAGCCGCGCATTGCGCTCGTTGCGGGCCATGATGCCCGTGTCGGAAAGGTTGATCGCCTGCGCATAAGCCTCGGCCAGCCAGGTCGGCTCCTCCGTCTGCACATAGCCGCACTGCGGGCACTCATGGTAGCTGACCGTGCGTTGCAGCAGCGGCCCGTCAAACAACCGGCGGGTTTCATGGGCACATACGCGACAGGGCGGCGACGACATAGGACCCGCAGGTCAGTGCCCGTGTTCAATCGGGTCAACGACATTCTAAATTCAAGCGGAGCTCTTGTCGACCGGCCCGCCATGACACCCGCTTCGCACTCCGCCGAACCTTGACTCCCGAAACCACCGGCGCATTTTGCCACACGCCCCGCTCCCTCTGCGCCATGCGTTATGCATCCATCCTCTTTCGCCATTATCGTGAAAACGGTCTGTTTGTCGCGGGTGCGGGGGAAAACAACGGCTCGTTTTTCCTGCCCTTTGGCAAAATCAGGGCTCGTTTCCTCGAACACGGGATCGAACTCAACACCCCGGATGTGAACACCGGGCGCGAAGTATCATTTGAACTCCACTTCAACGTCCAACGCCGGGCACCCACCCGTCCGGGTTATGTCTACCTCTACGAAAACGTCCTGGTCCGCCCCCGCAACGAGAGCCGGCGTGCGCTGCAGGCCTACCGCAAAGTTTTCACCTGGAACACGACCTTGGCCCAGGCATTGAACATCGCTCAAGGCCGGTCTTCACCCCGCGCCGTCATTCTCCCCTACCCGAATCGGATCGATGCCTCGCCCAGCCCCGCTTTTCGCGACCGGCCGCATGGCTGCGTCCTGGTGGCCTCCAACAAATCGTTGCCCGTCCACGATCCCCGCGACCTCTACCAACGCCGCCTGCAAGTCATCCGCGCCTTCGAGGCCTCGGCTCCTGCTGGATTCTTCAGCCTCTACGGCCGCGGCTGGGAATATCCTGCCGCCCGCCCCGGCAAATTTGGCAAACTTTTCTCCAGTCTGCGGAAACGCTTCAAGCCGCCCGCGCAGCCGCCCTTTCCGAGCTGGCGCGGCCCCGTCGCCGACAAAGACGCCCTGCTGCAGCAATCGCGCTTTGCGATCTGCTACGAAAACGGCGCGGATATCCCCGGCTACATCAGCGAGAAAATCTTCGACTGTTTCCGGGCGGGTTGTGTCCCGGTCTACTGGGGGCCGGAAGAAATCGCGGATTATATCCCGCGCGAATGTTTTATCGATGCACGGGCATTCCCAGATGAGCGCGCCATCGTCGCCCACGTCGTCGCGCTCGGCGAAAAAATCCATGCCGGCTACCAGGCCGCGATGCTCGATTTCCTGCGCTCCCCCTCAGCGGCAATCTATTCCGAGGATCATTTTGCCCGGACCTTGGTCGAGGAAATAATGGCGGACCAAAAGACTCCGTGAGAATCCTATTTCCCCCCGGAAATCCGGCTTCGCGCCCCGCCGGCTCAGGCCATGACGTGAGTTCGTTCGAGCAATTCCAGTGCGCGGTGCACTTCGCGCCGGATCTCGGCGAGCGCGGCGCGGGCCTCTTCCAGTTGATGGCTGGCCTTTTCGCTGTACTCGTGCTTCAGGGCGCCGGCTTTTTCCGCATACTGGGCCTTGAGGGCGATCCAGCGCTCACTCAACTGGTGCAGCTTGGCGTCAGAGTTTTTCAACAACTCGCGGATGCGGACATTCAAAACCGTCTTCTGACAGGTCAGCCGTTCATTCAAGCGGCGGCGGGTATCGGTGAGCTGGGCGAGCAGGACTTTCTCTTCGGGCACGCGCCGGAGTCCTCGCACCAAACGTAGTTTTTCAAGGGTCCAGATGGACCACTTGGTCGGGTCCCACTGCCACCACTTCACGCCATTGCGGTAGTCATGCTGGAACTCGTGGTGATAATTGTGGTAGCCTTCGCCAAAGGTGAAGATCGCCATGATCCAGCTATCCCGGGCGCTGCACCGGTCGGAGTAGGGCTGGCTGCCGACGGTGTGGCAGAGCGAATTGATGAAAAAGGTCATGTGCTGCACGGCCGTCACGCGCGCCACGCCGGCGAGCAGGAAGCCGCCCAGTGCGCCCAGCCAGCCGGAATGCAGAAAACCGAGCAGCGCCGGCAACACCAGGCCGAATCCAACCGCAAGCAAGGTGTAATACTTATCCTGCAGCATGAACATGCGGTCCTTGCGCAAATCCTGAATATTGTCGAGCGGCGGCTCGGCATCGAGCTTGAAGAGAATCCAACCCATGTGCGCATACCAAAATCCTTGGGAAATATCATACGGATCTTCCGCGTGGTCGACATGCTTGTGATGCCGGCGGTGGTCGGAAACCCAGTTCATCGCGCTGTTCTCAAACGCCGCGGCGCCAAAAATCAGCGTGACCAGCCGCACCGGCCAGCTCGCCTGAAAAGCGACATGGGAAAAAAGACGGTGATAGCCGAGGGTGATGCTCAGGCCGGTGGCGATGAAGAAGAAAAAAAACATCGAAACCTGATAAGCATCCACGCCATATTTCCAGAGGTAAAGCGGAACGGCGGTGCAAGTTACGGCAAACGTGCCAATCAGGAATGAACTGTTGGTCCAGTTGATACGGGAGGAAGGAAGACGAAACGGCATGATGATTTGAGTGAACGGTATTCATCGACCAGAGCGAGAGGAAATTTAGCAACACCTCAATTGCCTGCCGTGCCCGGCAAACAATTTTTTCACAGCGAACCGGCCGGTTGGCGAAACCGCCCGGGCAATGAAACTCTGAACCACACATGGGCCGGCTTGATCGCCTGACCCGGATAATGTCCAGATCGTGCTGGCAGAAGCCGGCCGTCACCTCTCATGGAAATTCCGGCACATAACCGGGACGAAGTAACCGAGAAACTGCAGCCTGATCCGTCCGACGTGGATAATAACATTTGTGACCCGTTTCTTTGCCTTCGGTCTGCACACGTCGTGGTCTCGCTATTTTAAACCGTAATATTTCCGAATGTGCGGATTGTCGCCCACTCCCGGGATGGCCAGCAAACGTTCCGTATCCCGGGCATGGACATCTTGCGCCTTTGCCGGGTCGGCACTGGCGAGGGCAAGGCTCAGACGATTCTCGTAGGTGGCGATCATCTGCCTCGACAGTTCAAATTTGCGGGCGAGCAACACCGCCACGGCTTGCTGGCGCACCGATTCCTCGTGCTGTCCCGCCAGATGAAAATACAGCCCGGCGTCATCGTAGACCTCGACCAGAATATCGCCCGGAATCTTTTCTTTTCGCGCTGTCACCAACGCCAGTTTGATCGCCGCCAGCGCCTCGGCATTCCTGCCGTTCTCCCAGGCGTGATAGGCGTCGTAAAGATGGGCCCGCGTCCGAATTCCCGGATTAAAACAAGTCGCGACGCAGCCGGTGAGCAGAAGAAGCGCCGGCACGGCGACACACCGGCCCAAGGCTTTGATCAAGGCAGAGGGATGTCTCATGCGAAAGCCCCGGTCAAATCCTGACAATCTGCTCAGCCCGTGAAAGCTTGTTTTCCAGACGGGTCTGTTGGGAAAAGATGCTCGTGCGCGACAGGTGGAAGTTGCCCAGAAGGTCCGCTTCGCCCTCGACTTCCGGGACCGCCTGCCCGCTGCAGACTGCCGTGCCCAGGAGTCGCGCCGCGTACAGAATCACGGCCAGCCGGTCGTACGGTTCCGCAGCCTCGAGCGGCTCGTATTGGAACCGGACGGCCTGGATGTTCTCCTCGGGGAAATTCCATTTCTTCAGCATGCAGGCCCCGGCGTCCGCCTGCGTGTAGCCGAGCAGCACGAATTCCGCCCCGCTGTGGTCGCGCGGGAAGCCTTCGTCGGCGAGAGTTTTGCCGGCCGAAACCGCGAACCGGTTGACCGCCTGCCGGCCGATGGCATGCAGCAGGCCGTTCATGAACGAGACCGCAGTATCCTCTTCGAGTGCATCCGCGACCAGTTCCCCCGCCAGCGCACAGGCCACCGATTCGCGCCAGATGCTGATTGCCCCGCGCCCATAGGCGGCGAGCGGCTGGGCCACCAAAGCGCTGGACACCGCGATCGACACCACCTGAAACACCTCGCGAAAGCCGATGCGGTTCACCGACTCCTCAATCGTGTGGCAGGGCTCCCCGCGATTGTACCAGGTGCTGTTGCTGATCTTGATGATCCGGGTGGTCATGGCCGCATCCAGACGGAGGAGGGCGGAAACATCACCCAGGTCTGAATTCGGATCAGCAAGCAAGCCTTGCAGGCGCGCCAGAATTTGCGCCGTCGGCGAGAGTGCGCCGAGTCCGGCCACCAACAGTTCGGGCGTGGAAAAATTTGGGGAAGCTCCGGGGGATGACATGCAGCGGGAGGGATGGGGTCAACGGGATGCCGCCGACACTCAATACACACGCCGGAATAACGGAAGGCGAAAGAAGCCCGCCGGTCGCCCCAAAAGAGGACAATCTGCCAACCTCGGACCGGCTCCGTTAACTCCACCGGACACTATCCGGGATCACCCGCCCGGGAAATTCCGGCCGCAGTTTTTCCCCATGCCCCGACCATGCCGACCTCCGCTTCAACGTCAGTCATGACATTATCAACCTGACCTCTCATGCCGGATACAATCCGCGCATACCGCGAACGGGCATCGGAACTCACTCGTGACGGGCTTGCTTGTAGGCCCATAGCTTTACGCGAAGGCCTGTTCATCTACGGTCCTGTGTCGGCTTCGCTCGACAGAACCTTCTGGATTACGCCCTGTATTTCCTGAGGGCGTCAATGTCGGCCTCCTTGCCAATGTAATCATCAATCTCGATATTCTTACCTCTGCTCTTTCTGAATTCATCAAAGAGGTTGGGATACTCGCTTTCCACTCTGGAAACCGCACTGGGAAGCGCATCCCGGATTCGCGCCAACACGGTTTCGAAATCAGATTCAGCACGAATCGCATCCCATGTGATCGCTGCATCCCAATATGAGAAGTCACCTATGACCACGACGCGTGGCATGACGTCCCTAAACCAAAATAAGCGGCCGAGGCACACATCCAGATACCGATCTCGCCAGTCCCAAGAGAGCGAAAACCAAATCCGGCCGCTGCAAAACAAGCACTGAGGGTGTATGCAATCTTTCAGGTTTGCTTCCTCGAACTTCAGATTGGCCAAGACGGGCCTCACCAGATTGTCGAAGGTGATTTCAGCTCGGTGCGGCTTTTTCATTCTGCTGGATCAACGCTTCAGCTCGGCCCCGCCCGCCGGGCGGGCAAGACGTCTTTTCTTCTCGCGCCGTAGCCTTGGCGAAGGTGGATGAATAACCGGGTCATGTGGAGCGTGAACATGATTGACGATTCAGGTGAGATCAAGGGCGTTGCCCGGCGGCTGACTTGTTCAGCTTTCCTTCTTCACGGAGCGATTCCACTTGGGCCCAGTCTGTGACTTCTTCTGTGACAGGCCACGATCGCAAATCGTGCATGCGAAAAGATCCGCAAAATCGCTTCCCTATTGACGCCGGGCGGGGTTGTCGCCGCGGGGATGGATCCGCGCTCATTCGCATTATCCGCGGTAAGTTTTACGAATCTGAAGTTCTGTGGTCCGCGCCCTCGGGGTGTGGGCAGGAAATGATTGCGTTGACCAAGCGCGTCCGGATGCCGCGCTCCACGGGTTTGGCTGCATACGGCTTCGCGCGAGCCCAGCCTTCTGAAACGTGGTTTTTTCTCGTAAAAAGTGACGGCCATGAGTCGCCCGGCATGGCGCCACTTTGTCGGCGGCAATTTTTTCCGCGTCGGCCGGTACTTGTCGGCGGAGACGTAACCGCCTGAAAACGGAATTTAAAATATCCAATTTATTAACTTCATCCCGTTAATCTTACGTATCTCCGGGAGTCCGTGGCCTGTTCATTGCATAGTCTGGAAAAGTCATGTCATCCCAGGCCACTACCACTGCCCCGAAACCGATCTCGTCTGCGCTGAATGCTGCTCCGCCGATCCCCGGCTGGGTAACCTCGGCGTGGTCGTTGCTCCACTCCATGGCTTCCGCCATCGTGGGCCAAAACCCCACGCTGCCAAAGAAAATCGAGGCCGATTACCCCAAACCTTCGCCCGAAGACTACGGGCTGCCCCCGCTCTCGCCGCACCCGGACCACGTCAAACCGGCGGTCGCCACGCCCGATTTCATCGCGAAATATTCGCGGACCCTTGATGGCGTTTGGAAGGATCGCGACTGGAGCGACGTCGTCCTGCTCGTCGAAACCCTGCAGCGTTGCTGGCGCGAAAACCGCCAGGTGTTTCTCTGTGGCAACGGTGGCAGCGCGGCGAACGCGATCCACCTCGCGAACGATTTTCTCTACGGCGTGGACAAGGCCACCGGCCGCGGCCTGCGCGTCACCGCCCTCCCCGCGAACCCGGCGGTGCTCACGGCCCTCGCCAACGACATCGCCTATGAGGATATCTTTGCCCAGCAGCTCACCGTGCTCGCCCAGCCGGGCGATGTGCTCCTCGCCTTTTCGGGCAGCGGAAATTCGCCGAATATTATTAAGGCTCTCACCCGCGCCCGCGAGCTGGGTGTGACGAGTTTTGCGATTCTCGGGTTCACGGGCGGCAAGGCCCTGGCCCTTGCGGATCATCCGATTTATTTTCCCGCCCACGACATGCAGGTCTCCGAGGATTTGCAAATGATGGTCGGCCACATGGCGATGCAATACCTCTCCCGCGCCGGCCGCGGCTGACGCTTTCTTCATGAGCGAAAAAATCGCGATCATTGGCAGCAACTGCTTTTCGGGCGCGAGTTTCGTCCGCCACTGTCTCGCGCAGGGCCTGGAAGTGCTCGGCGCCAGCCGCTCCGCGGAACCCGCGAAATGCTTTCTGCCGTATCGCTGGCTGCCGGCCGCACCACAGCGTGGTTTTCGTTTTGTCCAGGCCGACCTGAATCACGATCTCGACGCGCTCATGGCGGCGCTCGAAACCTTCCAGCCCGCCACCGTCGTCAACTTCGCCGCCCAGGGCATGGTCGCGCAGAGCTGGCTGACTCCGGCCCACTGGTATCAGACCAACGTCGTGGCCAATGTCCTTTTCCATGACCGGCTCCGGCAGGTCCGCTGGTTGAAAAAATACGTACACGTCGGCACGCCCGAAGTTTACGGGAGCACAAGCGGCGTGATCACCGAGAGCGCGCCGTTCAATCCCAGCACGCCCTACGCCGCCTCGCGCGCCGCCTGCGATCTGCATCTGCGCACTTTCATCAACCAGTATCAGTTTCCCGCCGTCTGGACGCGCTCGGCCAATGTCTATGGTCCGGGCCAGGCGCTTTACCGGATCATCCCGCGCACGATTCTTTCCATCAAACTCGGCCAGAAACTCCAGCTCCATGGCGGCGGCCATTCCGTGCGTTCCTTCATCCACATCGACGATGTCGCCTCGGCCACGCTGGCCATCGCGCGCCACGCTCCGGCCGGCGAGTGCTATCACCTCTCGACCGATCGTTTCATATCGATCCGCGAACTCGTGGCGATGATTTGCGGGATGATGAACACCGACTTCGCGAAAGTCGTACAAATCACCGACGACCGTCCCGGCAAAGACGCCGCCTACACTTTGGACAGCACCAAGGCCCGCCAGACCCTGAGCTGGCGCGACACCGTCGCCCTCGAGGAAGGCGTGCGCGCCACCATCGCCTGGGTCGAGGAACACTTCGACGAGATCCGCCGCCAACCCATCGACTACATCCACAAACCCTGAGAATTTCCGCATGGCTTTGCTCAAAACAGTTCGACGCAAGCGGCCCGGGCGCCGCGCCGCCCGCCTCGGTGTCCGACCGGTTTCCGCGACACCTCGCCCGCAGTCGAAAATCGTCGCCTTCGAAGAAGCCGCCGCCCTCTGTGCCGGCCTGCGCAAACAGGGCAAGGTCATCGTGCATTGCCACGGGACTTTCGATCTGATCCATCCGGGTCACATCGTGCATTTCGAGGAGGCCAGGGCCCTGGGGGATGTTCTGGTCGTGAGTATCACCGGGGAGAAATTGGTGAACAAAGGCCCGGGCCGGCCGTACTTCAACGACCAGTTGCGCTCGCGCTGGCTCGCCGCCCTCTGGTGCGTGGACTACGTCGTCGTCGTGCCGTATCCGGCGGCGGTTGAGATCATCGAGTGCATCCGGCCTAACTTTTATTGCAAGGGCCGCGAATACGCCGACCCGATGGCCGATCTGACCAACAACATCGGCGACGATATTCTCACCGTGCAACGCGTGGGCGGGGAGATCCGCTACCTTGGTTCCATTCTCTTCAGCTCGACCAAGCTGCTCAACAAACATTTCGATCCGTATCCGCCCGAGGTGAAGCGCTTCTGCCAGCTCGTCTCGCAGGAATGCCCTCCCTCCCGTTTCCGCGAGATCGTCGACGGTTTTTCCAAGCTGAAGGTGCTCGTCATCGGCGACATCATTTTCGACAAATATTCCACGGTCGAAGTCCAGGGTCTCACCTCGAAGAACCGCATATTGTCGGGCCGCTTCGTCTCCGAGGAAATGCAGGCCGGCGGCGCCCTCGCCGTCTACCGTCACCTGCGCCAGTTCACTCCGCACGTTAAGCTCATCGGCCTTGCGGGCAACGAGCCCTGGTTGGACGGCCTGATGCGCGGCTTCATCGAACCGGAATGCGACGACATTGTTCGCTCTCCGGATTTCATCTCCGTCGTGAAACAGCGTTACGTCGAGCCCCGGGTGGAGGGCAAGGAGCTCTCAAAATTATTTTCCGTCAATTATATCAACAAGCGCATGCCCGGTGAAGCGCTGCAACGCGCGCTCGTCGACCGCATCGCCGGCCAGATCGCCAACTACGATCTCGTGCTCGTGATGGATTTTGGCCACGGCGTGATGGAGGACATGGTCCGGGAATTGGTGCAGGCAAAAGCGCCTTATCTCGCGGTCAACTGCCAGACGAACAGCAATAATCACGGCTTCAACATCATCAACCGGCGCTACCGGCGTGCCGATGTGTTCACGCTCGACCAGACCGAAATGCATCTGGCCGTTGGCCGCCGCGAAATCGATTTCGGCCAGGAACTCACCCACCTCGCAACCCACCTCGGCAGCAGTTACGCGTGGCTGACCCGTGGCGCCCATCTGACGCTGGGGCGCAACTGCGTCAAAGCCATCTCGGCCTGTCCGCCGCTGGAGTACACCGTGGTCGATACCATCGGTGCCGGCGACGCTTTCTGCGCGGTCGCCAGCCTGGCCGCCGCGAGTCGGGTGCCGTTGAACGTCGCCACCTTCATGGGCCAGCTCGCCGGCGCGCAAGCGGTCAAGATTGTCGGCAATGCCGAACCCATCAGCAAGGCCCGCCTCCTCAAGGGCGGCGTCTCCATGCTCGCTTTTTAATCCTCGTCCCCACCCACATCATGAAAATTCTGCTCACCGGCGGCTGCGGCTATGTTGGCACGCCGCTCACCCTCAGTCTGCTCGAAGCCGGCCACACGGTCACGGTTGTCGATCTCCAATGGTTCGGCAATTACCTTCCATCGCACCCGAAGCTGACGGTCATCAAGGCGGATGTCCGCGACGCCGACACCATTCCGATGGCGGGCATGGATGTGATCATGCATCTGGCCAACGTCGCCAACGATCCCTGCGCCGACCTCGACTCCAAACTCAACTGGGAGGTCAACGCCCTGGCGACGATGCTGCTCGTCGAGCGCGCCATCAAGCACCAGGTCCCCCAATTCATCTTCGCCAGCTCCGGCAGCGTCTACGGCGTGAAGGACGAACCCGAGGTCACTGAGGATCTCCCGCTCGTGCCCATATCCGATTACAACAAGACCAAGATGATCAGCGAGCGCGTGCTGCTCAGCTACGCCGACAGAATCTGCATCAACATCGTGCGTCCCGCCACCGTCTGCGGCTATTCGCCGCGCATGCGGCTCGATCTCTCGGTCAACCTGCTGACCATGGCCGCCCTCACGAAAAACAAGATCACCGTCTTCGGCGGCGATCAGACGCGGCCCAACATCCACATCCGCGACATGATCCGCGTGTATCACCATTTCCTCGCGAACGGCCTCTCCCATCCCGGGATCTTCAACGCCGGCTTCGAAAATATTTCTATTCTCGACATCGCGCATCGCGTGCAAAAGCACCTCGGCTCCGAGATTGTCGTCACACCTTCGAATGATCCGCGCTCCTACCGGCTCTCGTCGAAGAAACTCCTTGCGACCGGTTTCGCCCAGCAGTTCAGCGTCGAGGATGGCATCACCGAAGTGATCGCCAATTACCGCGCCGGCCGGCTCCGCGACGAGGAGAACTGCTATAACATCAAAACGATGAAGCAGCTCGCCATCTGCGCCTGAGGTCCCGCGACCGCCGGACCGAAATTCTTCCCCCACGCAACCTGCCTCCCGCCCATGCCAGCCACCGCCACTCTGCCCGAGACCATTGCCCCTCTCTCAAAGGCTGTTGCTGTTTGCCATAATTGCGGGGCCGGTCCGTTGGAACTGGCGGCAGGCTACTCCGCGCTCCGGCGGGTCAGCTCCGATTGCAAAGCCCAGCCGCCCGGCGGGCGCATGGGGCGCTGTCCCGAATGTGGACTCGTCCAGGCCGTGACCGATACCCGTTGGGCCGATGAAGCCCGCGACATCTACGGCAACTACGCGATCTATCACCAGAGCGGCGGCAAGGAACAATCCATCTTCGACCTCGCCACCGGTGCCAGCCGCACCCGCGCGCAGGCGATCATCGTCGGATTGAAACGCGACGCCGTGCTTCCCGCCGCCGGTCGTCTGCTCGACATCGGCTGCGGCAATGGCGCGTTTATCCAGGCGTGCAGCAATCATCTTCCCGGCTGGACGTTCTGCGCCTCGGAGTACGACGCCCGCCACCGTGCCACGCTCGAAGCGATTCCGCGCGTGGAAAAATTCTACTCGGGCGACCTCGACGAAATCACCGGCAAGTTCGATGTGATTTCACTGACCCACGTCCTCGAGCACATTTCCTCCCCCACCGCGTTCCTGAAACGCGTGGCGAAACTGCTCAAGCCCGACGGCTACCTGCTGGTTGAGGTGCCCGATTGCAGCATCAATCCCTTTGTTCTCCTCGTCGCCGATCACGCCACACACTTTACGCCCGGCACCTTGGCCACCGCCGTGGCCCGCGCCGGATTTGATGTCCGCCAGGTCGGAGCGCAGTGGGTGCCGAAGGAAATCAGCCTGCTCGCCCGTCTCGCCATCGACGGCGACACCGCTTTTTCAAACGCCGACCACCTGACCCGCATCGCCCGCCAATTGGCCGACCTCGCGGCCCACGGCCCCTTCGGTATCTTCGGCAGTTCGATCACCGCCACCTGGGCGCATGCCCAGTCCGGATCAGCCGCCGCGTTCTTCGTCGACGAAGATCCCAACCGCAGCGGTTGTACGCACGAAGGCCGCCCCATTCATAATCTCGAGGCCATTCCCTCTGGCGCGAAGGTGTTCGTCGGCCTGCCAGAACCGCTCGCCACCACCGTTACCAGCCGCCTTTCCGTCCGCCGTCCCGACGTTACCTTCGTCCTGCCCAGCACCTAGATCCGCCGCCCGCTGTCATGAAGACTCTCGCCGCCATCCTGGTTGAACAACGCCGCCCGCTGGAAATCGCCGAGCTCGAAATCCCCGCGCTCCGGCATGGCCAGGTGCTCGTCGAAATCGCCGCCACCCGCATCTGCGGCTCACAGATCGGCGAAATCCAAGGCGCGAAAGGCCCCGACAAATATTTGCCTCACCTGCTCGGCCACGAAGCCGGCGGCATCGTGCGCGAGACCGGACCGGAAGTCCGCCATGTGAAAGCCGGCGATCGCGTCGTCATCCACTGGCGTCCGGGCCGCGGCATCGAGGCCGGTGGCAGCACTTACCTCCGCGCCGACGGCTCGAAAATCAACTCGGGCAACATCACCACCTTTCAACAGTTCAGCGTCGTCTCCGAAAACCGGCTCACTCCCGTCCCTTCGGATCTCGACTTTGAAACCTGCGCGCTGCTCGCCGACACGCTCACGACCGGCTTTGGTGTCATCACGCACGACGCGAAAGTCCGCATCGGCGAATCCGTTGTTATCATCGGTTGCGGCGGCATCGGCCTCGGCGCGGTGCTCGGCGCCCATCTCGCCGGCGCCCATCCCGTCATCGCGGCCGATATCCACGACCACAAGCTCACGAAGGCCCGCGCCCACGGCGCCACACACACGGTCAACTCTGCGAAGGAAGATTTCCGTACCGCCGTCCAGACGCTGCTCAGCGGTCCGGCGGATGTTGTGATCGATGGCACCGGACTTCCGGCCGTGATCGAGCAGGCATTCGCGCTCACCGCGCCAAACGGCCGTTGCGTGATCTTCGGCGTGATGGCCCACGATCAGAAAATCTCGCTCAACACCCTGCCGCTCCATTTCGGCAAAGTCCTCACCGGCTCCCACGGCGGCGGCAGCCAGCCGGCGGATGACATTCCGCGCCTTGTCCGCATGCTCCGCGCCGGCCGTTTCGATCCGCGCGGATTCATCACCGACCGCCTCCCGCTTGCCAACGTCAACGACGCCGTCGCGCGCATGCGCTCCGGCGAAATTATCCACGCCATGATCCACTTTCCCCTTTTCGCCGCGTGAAAATCCTGACCTCCCATTCCCGTCCTGCCACCGTCCCGTTTGGCGCCGACTACGCCGATCTCGCCGCCGTCGCCCGCAACCTCCGCTATCAGGTGGTGCAGATGTCGCACGCGTCCGGCGCACCGCATCTCGGTTCCTCCCTTTCGTGCATCGACATTCTCGTCGCCGCCTACTGGCGCACGCTGCGCATCGATCCCACCGCCGCCGGCGCGCCCAACCGCGACCGTTTCATTCTCAGCAAAGGCCACGCGGCTCCCGCACTCTACACCTGCCTCGCCGCCCGGGGATTTTTTCCTGAATCGTGGCTCGACACTTTCGCCGTGCACGGCGGCCAGCTCGCCGAGCAACCCGCCCCGAACTGCGCTCCGGGCGTCGAACTCGCCACCGGCTCGCTCGGTCACGGCCTGCCCGTCGGTTGCGGCCTCGCTCTCGCCGGCCGGATCAAGAATCTCGATTACCGCACGCTCGTCGTTATGAGCGACGGAGAATGCAACGAAGGCTCCGTCTGGGAAGCCGCGATGTTTGCCGCCGGCAAATCCCTCGGCCGTCTCACCGTGGTCATCGACTACAACAAATGGCAGGCCACCGGACGCAGCGACGAAGTGCTGGCCCTCGCCTCCCTTCGCGACAAATGGGCCGCCTTCGGCTGGGAAGCCGGCGAAGTCGACGGCCACGATATTTCCGCCATCGCCGAAGCCATCGCTCCCCGGGGCGAAGCCACCGGCCGCCCCCGCGCCATCATCGCCCACACCGTCAAGGGCAAGGGTGTCGCCTTCATGGAGGACGATAACAACTGGCACTACCGCATTCCCGATGCCGCCGAGGTCGAACGCGCCGCCCAACTCCTCACCACGCCATGAGAAACGCCTTTGCCCAAGCCATCACCGAACTCGCCATCGCGGACGAACGCATCGTTCTGCTTTCGGGCGATATCGGCAACCGTCTCTTCGACGAATTCAAGGACCGCTGCCCCGACCGTTTCTACAACTGCGGCGTGGCCGAGGCCAACATGATCGGCGTGGCCGCCGGCCTGGCCATGTGCGGCCTGCGCCCCGTGTGCTACACAATCGCCCCCTTTGTCACCTACCGTTGCATCGAGCAGATCCGCGTCGATCTTTGCTATCACAACCTTCCGGTCGCCATTGTCGGGACCGGAGCGGGTCTCGCCTATGCCTCCCTCGGTGGCACGCACCACTCCTGCGAAGAAATCGGCATGCTGCGGCTTCTGCCCCAGATGAACGTCCTCGCCCCGGCCGACGCCATGGAAGTGCGCGCGTTGCTCCGCGCCACCTTCAATCAGCCGCAACCCACCTATATGCGCATCGGCAAAAAGGGCGAACCGGTCGTGCACTCCGCTCCTCCAGCGGGACTAACCATCGGTCAATCCATCCTGATGCGAACGGGCAAGGATCTGTGCCTGATCGCGAACGGCGTGCTTCTTCCGATCGCGTTGCAAGTGGCCGACCGTCTCACTAAAGACGGCATCGCCGCCGAGGTCATCAGTTTTCCCACGGTCAAGCCGCTTGACGAGACCGCCCTCCGTCGCGCCTTTGGCCACCACACGCTCGTCGCCACGCTCGAGGAACACAGCGTCCTCGGCGGCTTCGGCAGCGCCGTCGCCGAATGGCTCGCAGATCATCCGCATCCGCGCACGCGCCTGCTGCGCTTTGGCACGCCCGACACCTTTTATCACGATATTGGCGACCAGGACGAGGCCCGCGTCCACTTCGGGCTCACGCCCGACGCCATCACCCAAACCCTCCAACGCAGTCTCGCTCTCGCCCGTTCCGCATGATTATCGGCGTGGATTTCGACAACACCATCGTCTGCTACGACGCGCTCTTCCATCGCGTCGCCGTGGAGCGAGGCCTCGTACCCGCCAGTGTTGCTGCGAACAAGAACGCCGTCCGCGATCACCTTCGCGCCGCCGGCCGCGAGCCCGAGTGGACCGAGCTGCAAGGTTATGTTTACGGGGCCCGCATGGCCGAAGCCGACCCGTTCCCCGGCGTGCATGATTTCTTTCGCGCCTGCCGCGAACACGGCATCACGGTCTATATCATCAGCCACAAAACCCTTCGCCCCTTTATCGGCGAACCGTACGACCTCCACGCTGCCGCCCGCGAATGGCTCGCCCTCCAGGGCTTTCTTTCACCCGAAGGTGCCGGCCTGTGTCCCGACCAGATCTTTTTCGAGCTCACCAAATCCGCCAAGCTCACCCGCATCGCCACCTGCGCCTGCACCCATTTCATCGACGACCTGCCCGAGATCCTGGGCGATCCCGCTTTCCCGGCCGAAACGGCCCGGCTGCTTTTCGCCCCGTCCGCAACAGCGACGCAACCCGCCGGCTCCGACGTTTATTCCTCCTGGTCCGAACTGCAGTCCCATCTGCTAAACCAGACTCAGGCCGCGACCGACAGACTTTATCCGGCCATCCAGCCCGCCGCTCTTACCCGGTTGCTCAACCGTTTTTTTGGAGAGATGCCCCATACCTTGGAACCCCTCACCGGCGGGGCCAACAATCGCGTACACCGCGCGCGCACCGCCAGCGGCAAGGACTACATCGTGAAACAATATTTCACGCCGGCCAACGACACCCGCGACCGGTATCAGTCCGAACACGCTTTCTACACCTTCGCCTGGGATACCGCGCAAGTGCGCTGCATCCCTGAACCGCTTGCGTGGGATGAAACCGACCGGCTCGGGGCCTTTGCCCTGATCGAAGGCACCCGCCCGCAGCAGGCCACGGCCGCCGATGTCGACGCCGCGCTCGATTTCTTCACCCAACTCAATCACGCCCGTACCCGGACCGACGCCATCCGCCCCGCAGCCGAGACCTGCCACACGCTGGCGGAACACATCGCCACCGTGCAACGCCGCATGGATCGCCTCACCGCCATTGCCGGCTCCGAGCCGATCGACGCCGCGGCCCGGACTTTTGTGAACGAAGAGCTCCTGCCCGCCTGGCAGAACGCACTGCATCACCCAGCGCTCAACCCCGCTCTCACCGATGAGGACGCCGCTCCGATGCCCCGCTGTGTTTCCCCCTCCGACTTCGGCTTCCACAACACCATCCGCCGGACAGATGGATCGCTCGTGTTTTTCGATTTTGAATACGCCGGTTGGGACGACCCGGCCAAACTCGTCTGCGATTTCTTCTGTCAGCCCGCCATTCCCGCCCCGGCCGAATGCTACGACACCTTCGTCGTCCGCGTCGCCGCCGCCATCGGTTGCGCTTCCCCGGCGGTGCTCGCCGCCCGCTGCCGTCTCCTGCTTCCGATTTATCAGCTCAAGTGGTGCACGATCATGCTGAATGAATTTCTTCCCGCCGGCAGCCATCGCCGCCGCTTCGCCGGGACCGCCGACCTCGTCGCGCGCAAGACGACCCAGCTCGCCAAAGCCTCGGCCGCCCTCCACCCGCAGCTCGCGCTCGCCTCCTGATTCCCCTGCCACCAATTCCCATGGGCATTCTCCGCAATTTCGTCACTCCGCTGCATCAGGCCACCGCTCGCAAATACATCGAGCGGATGTGCGATGACAAAGTGACCTGCATGCTCAAGGCGAAGGAATACGGCGCTGATTACTGGGACGGCGACCGCCGTTACGGTTACGGCGGCTACAAGTATCTTGCCGGCCGCTGGGCCCCGGTCGCCCAGGCGCTCATCACCACCTACGGACTCAAGGCCGGTTCGCGCGTCCTCGATATCGGCTGCGGCAAAGGATTTCTCCTCTACGAAATGCAATGCCTCGAACCCGGACTCGAACTGGCCGGCGTGGATATTTCCCAACCCGGACTTGCTGGCCGCCATCCGGAACTGAAAGCCGACCTGCGCATCCACGATGCGCGCAAGCCGCTCCCGTTTGCCGACCAACATTTCGACCTCGTGATCACGTTGAACGCCCTGCACAACCTCCGGCTTCCCGAGCTGCAGGTCGCGCTGGGCGAGATCAGCCGCGTTGGCCGCCAAGGGTATCTCCTCCTCGAGAGTTACCGTTCCGAGCAGGAACTTTTCAACCTCCAGTGCTGGGCGCTTACCTGCGAATCGTTTTTCGACACGGAGGAGTGGATCTGGCTCTACCGCCACTTCGGCTACCACGGGGACTACGAGTTCATTTTTTTTAACTGAGCACCGCTACCACATGCACGCCCATGAAGCCGTACACCGCCATCTATGATTTCAGCCTTTATCCGTATGCCTTGGGTGACACTTTCACTTGGAATGTCCGGACGGCCATGGCCGCCCACGAGGCCGGGGCGAAGAGCTGCCGCGTCGTTGCCTTCGCTGATTCCGCCCACCCTCATTGTGTCTTCCAGGTCCATCCGAAGAGCGAGCAATACGAGCTTTTCCAATGCGAGATCCAACCCGCTTTCTACACCCACCCTTGCGCCACCAGTTTTCATCTTTTTCACGACCGTAAGGAGTTTGATTCCTACCTGAATTTTCTAGTCGCCGAACAGGAACTCTCGGCCTCTGAACTCGCTATCTACAAAAAAATCAGCGCCCAGCGCGACAATCACAAACTCGTCACCGAACATTTTACCGCCACGATCGGATCCCTTCGTCCGGTCAACGAATTTTTCAAGAAGCACGGATTCATTCCGAAACCGAAGGAAGTCATCGGCGCGCGCTATGACGTCGAGGCGTTGATCGCAGCCCAAGAACGGGACACCCAGCTCGTTTGCATCCAATTTCGGATGCGCAGTCTGGACCAATGGCATCCGGGGGGCACGGCCCGCGACGCCGACTTCGACGCCTGGCATGATTTTATCGTGCGCTGCGGAAGAGAAATGCCCCGTGTTAAGTTTTTCCTTCTTGGTCGCCTGCAAGAAAAACACCTGAGCGTGTTGGCGCTGCCCAACGTGATCGCACCCCGCGCCCTCGGGCTCAATCTTGCCCACGAAATCTCGTTGTTTCTGCGTTCCGACTTTTTCCTCGGCTCCTCCAGTGGTTTTGCCCAATTGGCCTATTTCTCCGACGTGCCCTACCGGATCAGCAATGTCCCTCCAGCCACGCGTGAAGCGGATTTCGACATCCCGGCCCAGGCCACCCGCCAGATATTTGCCCAGGATAATCAACGGCTCTTGGATGGAGCGGAAACATCAGACGGACTTTTCGCCGCGCTCGCCGAGGGTCTCGCCAAGTGTCCGCCGCGCCTCCGCACCACTAGTCTGAATCCCACTTTCCGGAAATTCCAGACCACCTCCCGACTTTTTCTCAATGCCGCCCAGGGCCAATACGAGACGGCGAGCCGCCTGCTCCCGGTTGCCCAGCAGGCCATTCATTTTGCGACCGAAGGAAAGGCTGCGGAGACGCTCGGGCAACTTATCCGGATGAATGAAATCCTGCTGCGTGCACACCGCACGAGCACGGACCGGAAGGTGACGGTCGGGCGAATGATGCCCAACTTCAACCACGGCGGATTTCTTGAGCACGCTTTTGCCGCCATCGCTGCGCAAACCGTCCCCGCCGACGAGGTGATCGTAATCGACGATGGTTCCACCGACGACAGCGTGACCAAGATCAAAGCCTGGGGCGCGCAATCACCAACCCATAAGATTCTTCTCCTTCCCAAGAATTCCGGAGTGAACGCCGCGACCGACGCTGGGCTTGATCATGTGACCACTGATTTCTTCTCACCCGGATCGGTGGACGACACCTTTTTCACCACTCACATCGAGAAAATTTCTTTGCTCGCCCAGAGTTATCCGCGGGCTGGGCTGGTTTCCTTCCGGGCGCTGCGTCATGATGTGGTGCGCCACCAACGCTATCTGGGACCTCAACTGTGCCCGTTTTCCCGTTTTGTCGACAATCAGGAGGTTGAGACTGTCCTGCGTTATCAATATCTCTGGGATGCCGGCATCGCTTGGAACACCGAAGCCTTCAAGGCCGAACGCAACTTCGACTGGCGCCTGCGCTGGATCTCAGGCCTCCACGTCGCCGACGTCCTCGCCTTCCGTCATGGCTTTTCCTACGTGGCCGAGCCCCTGATGGAGTATAACATGCGGCCGCAATCCTATTCTTCAGGCGGCAGCGATTCGCTCCGGCAAGGGGAGGCCTTTCTCGCTTCGGCCCGCGACTGGTGCAGCCCCGCCAAGGCCGGCATCTTTAATCCCGCCGTCCGGAGCGGGTTCTTCGGCCTGAGGGAAAATGCGCTCCTGCCAATCCAGGCGGTGCTCAACGGTTCATGGTCCGACCATGGCAAGCCCCTGCTTCTGATTCTTCACGGGCTGATCGACCAATTCGACCAACTATACGAAAAGGCCGGCGTTCCCCCCTCAGCCTATCCGCGCAAGGATCTGAATAATCTCGCGAAAAGCGTCAGCGATTTCCGCATGGTCTATGACGAGCCGCACGTTTTCAAAACACTGATTCCCTTCTTTCTTTCCATCATCAAGAATTCCCCCCTGAACAATTCCTTTATTGGCTTCTATGCGGGCTATCTCCTCCGTCTCGGCTGCATTCAAGAAGCGCATGAAATCCTTCGCACCCGCCTCGTCCCGGGCAAGCGCCCCAAATCCCTGCTGCGTGCCTTTGCCCAACTTGTCGCTAAGACCGAAAGCGAAGCCGCCGGAGACCGTGCCTGGCGCGAAGCCCTCGCCGTCAATCCCGCCGATGTCTGGTTCGGCATGGAGTATGTCCAAATTCTGCATAACCGCGGTCAGACAAATGCCGCCCTTGAACTTGCAGAAACACTTTACCAACGCGACCCCAAAGCCGATGTCCTGAAGGAACTGCGCGAAATCCTGCCAGAATTCGTCCCAGCCGGGCAAATTTCTGCCCGGCCCATTAAAGGCGCTGTACCGGCTGCGACCGTCACCGCCAACACCGAGAACCTGATCGAAGGAATCCATGAAACGGCGCACCGGGAGGTATTTTCCCAATCTGAAGTCGAAGCCATCGCCACATTGCTCAAAAACTGGCTGGAAAATCCGATCCACAACGAAATGGCCACCGAACTGCTCACTCTCCGTGGGGAACTGTCCGCCTTTCTGCTGGATGCGGAGCCGGACGGGCTGGCCGATCTCTTCGCCACAAATTTCGGCCAAGTTTATCGTCTTCTCTTACACAGCAGTCTGCAACACCTGCCCCTCGGACCAGAGGATGCAGCCACCCTCGCGACGATTCAAACCCTGCTCGTGCCCAGCGCCGGACGTCCACCAGCATTCCGTGCCCTGCTCGCTGCCGCCCTGTTTCAACCGGCACACGATTCTCGCTGGCCCTTTCCGCACGAGTTTGTTCCCGGCTGGTTCTGGGACGACTACCTGGCCTACAACCTCACGCCCCCGCAAGGTTGTGCCGCGAAGCACGAGACCGACCGGCATCTCGCACATCTGCTGGCCTGGGTCAAAGACGTGGCTGCCCGGATAAAAACCGCACCTTCGAGCGAACTGACCCTCAAGCTCGCCCATGCCACAGCCCAGCAAATCAACCTCCTTCCCGCCGACTTCAAGTCTGCCGATGCCCATCAACTCAAAACGCTCCGTGCCGAGATCATGAACTTCACCCAGCCACTGGCCCGGGTCTCCTGACCTTTTCCCGCATGAGCATGACCAGCAATTTCGGATATCGCGGTGACAAAAAATTCAACGAACTTACACGATGCTAAATTTGACTTGTCGCTGTTGCGCCGGAACGCTTGAGACCGTCTTGGACCTCGGTGATCAACCGATCTGCAGCCATTTCCAAAGCAGCGCCGGTGAAACCGTCGCGCAGCATCCGTTAGCCCTGGCGCAATGCATCCGCTGCGGTCAGTTGCAAATCAAGGAACCCGCGCCGGTCGCCCTGCTGCGGTCCCCGCATTCATGGGTGAGCTACATCGAGCCCGAAGGGCATCTCGACCATGTGGTCGACGACTTGTGCGCCTTGCCCTCGGCCAATCCCCAATGGCGGGTGGGCAGCGTGACCTACAAAGATCAATCGACGCTCGATCGCCTGCGGAAACGCGGCTGGACCAATCTGTGGCAACTCGATCTCGCGGCCGATTTGGGAATCCGGGACGGGGCCACCGATCTTGCCGTCATCCAGGAGAACCTGACTGAGGAACGCGCGCGGCGCGCAGCGGAAAAATATGGTCGGGCCAATATCCTGTTGGTCCGGCATATCCTCGAGCACACCCACGCTCCGGGCAAATTTCTGGCCGCCCTCAAGGAACTTGTGGCACCGGACGGTTTCATCGTTTTCGAGTGCCCGGATTCCCAGCAGGCCTTTTTGCAGCGCGAGTACACCGTACTCTGGGAGGAGCATCTCTGGTATTTCACTCCCGAATTGTTTTCGCGTTTTTTCGCCAGATTCAATCAGCGGCTGGACCGTTTGCGCATCTATCCCTATGCGGTCGAAAATTCCCTCGTGGCCTTCGTCTCGCCCCATGCCCCTGCACCCGACGCACATCTTCCTAGCCCGGCTGTGTTGGTCAGCGAACGGTCGCGCATGATCCGCTATGCCGGAGATTTTTCGCGCCAAAAAGCCGCCTGGCAGGAATGGATGCAGCAAGCGGCGGGTCGCGTTGCCGCCTTTGGCGCCGGTCATTCCATGTGCGCCTTCATCAATTTCTTTGGCTTAACCAAGCACATCGAATTCATCGCCGACGATCATCCCAAGAAAAACGGATTGTTCATGCCGGGCAACGCCCTCCCCATCCGGCCATCCCAGTTGTTACAAGCTGGTGGGATTAACCACTGCTTGATGGGCCTTAGTCCAGAAAGTGAAAGCAAGGTTTTGGCGCGGCAATCGGTCGCACAAGCAGCCGGCGTGAAATTCGTGAGCATATTCGCAACGAGCCAGCATGCCGCTCCGGCCGTCCAGATCGTTACTGGCTCAGGGCAGGACGTGCTTAAGCTGGACCCCCGGATGCCGGCTTTGGACGACACTGCCGGCGAGCGCCTGCGTGTCGAAGTCCGCCAAACCACCCGGCACCGCTGCCGCTTCACCGCCCATCCATCCTCTAGCGAGGCGTTGCATGAGATGCTGATTTGTCTGCACGCCAGCGGTTATGTGCGCCCGCATCGGCACCATGGAAAAGCAGAATCGATCCACGTTGTGGAGGGCTTTGCCGACCTGGTGCTTTTCGGCGACGACGGACGGATCGAACGCGTCATTGCACTCGGGCCTTACGGTTCGGGCCGGACTTGGTTTGTCCGTTTGCCGCCCCCCATCTATCACACCCTCGTCTTGCGGGGTGAGGATTTCATTTTCCAAGAAACGACTCTCGGCCCTTTCAGACGGGAGGACACGGAGATGGCCCCGTGGGCACCTGACGAAACCGATGTGCCGGGCATTCCCTCCTATAAAAACCACCTATTGAGCGAAGTGCTCACCAGAAATAACTGAACCCATTTTCCATGAAACATGTCATTATCGTCGGCGGTTCCAAAGGGCTGGGTCTTGAACTCTCCCGCCAATTGAGCCGGGAAGGAACCAAGGTCTCCATCTTTAGTCGCAACAAGCCCGATTTGGCTGAGGCTAATGTTCATCACTACGTTGTCGATCTGGCGGAGGCTTCGGCGCGACGCGATGCGCTCATCCGCGCCGTCGCCGATTACGGTCAACTCGACAGTCTGATCTTTTGCCAACGCTATCGCGGTCAGGGCGACACATGGGCGGGGGAATTGGAGGTGGGCCTCACGGCGACCAAAGAACTGATTGAATGCGCGGTCACTCAGTTTACGTCCGACGGTGCGCGCAGCGTGGTGTTGGTGGGATCGGTCGCGGGGCCTTGGATCGCCGCCGAACAAGGCGCAGGCTATCATGTGGCCAAGGCCGGCATGGAAACCCTGCTGCGTTATTATGCGGTGAAACTCGGCCCCCAGCGCATCCGGGTAAACGGCGTTTCGCCGAGCGCCTTCATCAAAGAAGAATCCAAGGCCTACCATGAGGCCCACCCGGAAACGCGCACTCGCATGGCGAAGCTCACTCCGTTGAACCGGATGGGCACGACCACCGATTCGGCCAACGCGATTCGTTTTTTTGCGGGCGAGCAGTCCCGCTTTATCACTGGGCAAAATCTGATCGTGGACGGCGGCCTGACCCTTCAATTGCAAACCTCGCTTGGCTGATTACCTATGACCTCACTCGTACCCACTCATCGGCGCAACCCACATTGCCGGCTTTGCCGTGCAACCGATTTGAAAAAAGTGCTGCCACTTGAACCTAGTCCGATCGCCGACGCCTATGTACCCGCCTCACGCCTGAGCGAACCGCAACCGCGGTTTCCGATGGACCTCTACCAATGCGCCGCGTGCGGCCATGTCCAACTGCTGGATGTCGTCTCCGCTGAATCCCTGTTCAAGGATTACATCTATCGCACGTCCGACTCGCTCGGCCTCGTGGAACACTTCCGACGCTACATCGAGTCCCTTGCCAAACGCTTCTCGCCCCAACCCGGCCAACTCGCCGTGGATATTGGGAGCAATGATGGGACCGTCCTGCGCTTTTGGCAGGAACGGGGCCTGCGCGTGTATGGCATCGATCCCGCCGAGCAGATCGCCAGTGAAGCGACAGCGAAGGGCCTGCCGACCCAGTGCGCCTTTTTCAACGAGTCGCTCGGCCGCTCCTTCCGGGCAAAACTGGGCGCCGCCACCTTTGTGACTGCTAACAATGTCTTCGCCCATGCCGATGACTTGGCGGGCATCCTTGACGGCGTGCGCGAATTGCTCGCTGATGACGGAATATTCGTCTTCGAAGTATCCTACTTGGTCGATATCATCGAAAAGGGATTATTCGATACGGTATATCACGAACACCTCTGCTACCACTCCATCGGACCGTTGCGGAAATTTTTCCGGGCCCATGGCATGGAGCTATTTGATGTTGAGCTCATCCCCACCAAGGGAGGATCCATGCGGGTTTTTGCTCAGAAGCACGGCAGTCGGCAACCGATCGCACCAATCGTGGACGAGTTGGTCACACGGGAACAAGCCATGTCACTCGATGCGGGCGTCCCCTTCGGGCCGTTGGTGAAAACTCTCGCGGACAACAAAGCCCGCCTGCATGCCGAACTGACCGAAGTTCGCCGCCAAGGCGGTCGCGTCGCCGGTTTTGGTGCTTCGGCCACCGTAACAACGTTGCTCACGCACTTCGAACTCGCTCCGTTGCTCGATTACTTAGTCGATGACAATCCCAAGCGCAGCGGTCTCTACAGTCCTCATTTCCACATCCCGGTGCTGTCATCCCAAATTTTGTATGATCGTCCGCCCGCCTGCGTCGTTATCCTCGCCTGGCAGTATGCCACGCCGATTCTGGCGAAACACCAGAACTACGCCCGAGATGGGCGCTATTTTCTATTGCCCATGCCAGCCATCAAGCGACTTCCGTGATCCATCACCATCCGATCATGAATCACGGGATCAAAGACAAAATTGCCCTTGGTACGAGCGCTAGAAATCTCACCAGCGAATCGGAATCAACGCGCTCCGCCGCTACTAACTCTGCCGCCACCATCGCGAGTGCGCAATCAACACCCACCGTCGTCGCCTCGGGCCGTCCGCCCGTGCGCATCCTGTTCGTTTCTGAAAAGTGGTGCGAGAAACCCGGCGGGGCGCTCACCAACACGATCCATAATATTTTCGGCAGCTTCAAGTCGACCGGCTTCGGCACCTTTGAAAACTTCTTCATCGAGGATCACGTCAACGTCGACGCCGATCTGCTGCGCCACTGCCACGCCTACAAACCCGACCTGCTGATCATCACTTACCCGACTCATCACCCGAAATCGCCGAAAGCCGCCACCTTCAAAACGCTGCATGCCGGAGGCCATCGGATGGGCTTCCTGTGGTGGGACGCGGTGAATGGTTTCATCATGAAGCTGGCAGACGAAGTCGCTCCCTATTGCCGGGCCAACTTCATTCTCGATTTCAATTCGTTCGACAAAGACCCGCGTTATGTCGCGGTGTGGACGCCGCAGGATCCGCAGATCTACTGCAATCCCGGTCTGCCGCGCACCATTGACGTTTCCTTCGCCGGCTCGATCAACGGCATGCCGGAACGTCAGGCCTATCTGAGATTTCTCCAACAGAATAAAATCAAGGTCACCCAAGCCGGCGGCCAGCGCGAACAGAACCTGAGGGTGCAGGACTACGCCAAGGTTTTTCAGCAATCCAAGATTACGCTCAACTTCACCAAGAACCGCCTGAATCTCTTCCAGACCAAGGGCCGCTCTTGGGAGGCGCTCTCCTGCGGCACCGTGCTCTTTGAACAAGACAACGCCGAGATCCGCCGCTGGCTCACGCCCGGCGTCGACTACGTTCCCTTCAATACGCCCGAGGAACTGCTCGCGCAGCTCAACCGCTTTCTCGCCCAACCCGAACTGATCCAGGAATTCTCCCGCAAGGGCCAGGCCACCTTCGCACAAAATTACACCGCCGCCCATTGGTGGCGCATCGTGCTGGACAAGGTCATGGGCGGCGAACCCGCGACCCTTTTGCCCAACACGACCGCACCCGCAGCCGAGCCGGCTTCGGACACGAATAAAAACGAAATTTTTTCCAACACGGAGGTCGATTATATCACGGCTCTCATCAAGTCGTGGCAGGACGATCCGACCCAGGATGACAAGAGCGCTGAACTTCTCAGCGTCCGTCGGGAGCTTTCCGGCTTTTTGCTCGATACGAATCCAGCCGGTCTTGCCGCGCTGTTTGCGACAAATTTCGGCCAGGTTTACCGGCTTTTTCTCAGCAGCGGCCTGCACCACGAAACACCCGCCCCCGAGGACGAAACCACCGTGGGTGCGCTGCCACTCCGGCTCGCTCCCGCCACCGCGCCGGATCTGCGCGCCCTGCTGGCCCTGGCGCTCTTCCGGCCCGCCCACGAAGCGGCGGCTGGCTGCCCGCCCGAATCCATCCCGGCCTGGTTCTGGGACGACTACCTCACCTACATGCTGACCGCGCCCCAAGGGTTCGGCGCCAAAGGCGAGGCCGACCGCTACCTCGCTCATCTGCTCGCCTGGGTCAAAGCCGTCGCCGCCCGGATCAAGTCCGCGCCCACGAACGATCTGACGCTCAAACTCGCCCACGCGACCACGCTCAAGCTCAACCTGATTCCCGTCTATTTCACCGCCGCGGATGTGCGCGAGCTCATGACGCTGCGCGCGGAAATCATGAGCTTCACCCTGCGCACGAGCGGCCATCAGCTCGAGGCCCGTTTCGCCCCCCGCCCGCAGCGCAAAGGCAAAATCAAGATCGGTTTTCTCAACGCGCATTTTGGTTCGCAAACGGAGACCTACACCTCGCTGCCCACGCTGAATATCGACCGCGAAAAATTCGAAATCCACCTTTTCGTCCTGCACAAGGGCAGTGGCCCGCTGATCAACCACTGCCTGCGCCACTCCGACCGCTTTGTCGAGCTTCCCTCCGCCCTGCCCGAGCAGGTCGCCGCCATCCGCGCGGCCGCGCTGGATATCCTCTTGATCGGCACCAACGTCACCGCCGTCACCAACCAGATCGCCCTGATCGCCCTGCACAAGCTCGCGCCCATCCAGCTCACGAGTTGCTCGTCCCCGATGACCACGGGGATGGCGACGTTCGACGGCTATCTGTCCGGGGCGGCCCGGGGCTTTGATGCCTACGGGCAACACTACACCGAGCCATTGTTGTTGATCGATGCGCCGATCAATTGTTTCGAGTTCACGCTCGACCCGACACCCCCGATCACGCCGCCGACCCGGGAGGATCTCGGTCTTGCCCCGGAAGCCGTGCTCTTTGTCAGCGGGGCCAACTTCCACAAAATCACTCCGGAGCTGCGCGAAACCTGGGCCAAAATTCTCCAGCGCGTGCCGGGCTCGTCGCTATTGCTGCATCCCTTCAATCCGAACTGGAGCAACCGCTATCCCATCCGGCAGTTCTCCCGCCAGATCAAGTCCGTGCTCGCCGATCACGACGTGGATCCCTCGCGCCTGCTCATCTCCACGAACACCGTCCCCAGCCGGACTGATGTCGGGGCGTTGATGGCACTGGGTGATGTGTATCTCGATTCCTATCCGCTCTCGGGCAGCGTGTCGCTCGTCGATCCGCTGCTTGCCGGCGTGCCGCCGGTCATCTGGCGCGGCGAAACCTTCCGCTCGCTCATGGCCACGTCGATGCTGCACGACCTCGAACTGCCCGAACTCATCACGGACAACGAAGCCGACTACATCGAGCTCGCCGTCCGTCTCGCCCAAGATCCGGCGCGCCGGCAGCGCCTGCGCAACGAAATCCGCCGGAAGATGAGCCAGTCCCCCCGTTTCTTCGATTGCGCCGACTACGGCCGCAAAGTCTCCGCCGCCCTCGAAAGGCTCGTCACGCAACCCGTACCGCAACTGATGACGGCCAGCGCCTGATCGAAACTTCCCGCATACAACTCAAACTCATCCGATGAAAACCAGCTCCAATCTCCATTTGTACTTTGAGAGTTTTGCGCAAAGATCGTTAGTTCCGTCGCGCCGTCTATTTAAAGCCCAACAAACACGTTACCGCCTGATGGGCTTTGCTTGAGGTGCCCGGGCGTTCGAAACGATCCCAGCGGTTGCTCATGATGAGGCAACCGCCGGGCAATAATTTTCCATCTCGGGTTGGAATAGCGCAGATAAACTAATCGGCTGATTCAACAATGAGCTGACATCCTATGCCTGAAATCGTAGAGACACTGGATGAATTGCAGTGTTGCAGATGTAGATTTACTACGTCGTTTGCAGCTAAGGTTAAGACCGTCGATCCGCTTAACACCAGACTGTCAGCCGTCGCTGCCCCTGCATGAACAACCTGCAGATACTCTCTCGCTGCCCCATTAACATTTACACCGAGATGAGCATGTTTCCCGTCGGGCAAGTTTAAATAGGAGGCATAACCTGTGATCCTATAGCGTCCGCTGGTAGGAACGGTTATTGTTGAGTTGGTAGTATTGACCGTCATTCCAATGTTCCATGCAACATTTGACAGAGTAGCTTTAACATCCACGTCAGGCCCGGTGACTGATTGTGCGGATGTAGTATTCAGACAGGCCGTAAGTCTTCCGTTAGGGATTTTTTCAACCACCAGCTTGCACCCTATCCCAGAATAGGTGGAGACGCTAGTGACGTTAGATTGCGCGACTAGCGAGATTGCTGAGTTTGCCGTTAAATTCAAAACCGTTGTTCCATTGACAATCAAACTATCTGCAGTCGCCGCACCCGAATGGATACAGGACAAAATACTATAATATGAACCATTCAAAGCTATACCAACATGAGCGTGTTTCCCATCGGGGATATTGTAATATGAAATTGATCCAGTAATTCGATAGAGTCCGTCAGATGGCACGACAATTTTGGAATAACCAGTTTGGTCAACGGTCATGCCAACATTCCATTCAGTGTTTGACAGTGCAACTAAGTTGGCTGTGTCAGACCCAGTAATGGTCTGAGCACTCGTTGTATCAATGCACGCAGTCTGGGCTAAGGCTGACTTTAGCGCAAAAATCGAAATCAGGAAGATTACGATTTTGAGGGGACGCAGTATTTTCGAGTTTTTCATTGGAATCTAAGTTTATTTTTCTGTTACCAAATATCGGCGGCAAGGATGCCGGACTCGTCGTCGAGCTGGTCTTGAATCAGGCTGGCTAAGCCAACAAGACTTCACCGATGCAGATGTCTATGGACTCCATTTGCCCAAGGAAGTTGTGCGAAACCGATGTGAAGAAAGGCACCTAAATTAAGGGCGCCAAATCACCTGGCAAAAAATACCTCCTGAGCTTTTCGGGGCCGCTCCTGGGATTCACCAACAATAGTTTGGTCAGACCTCTACAGGCAGTCGGGCTTCGCCAGGACGAAGCTCGCTTTGGAGAAGTTCGTTGATCTTCTCAAAATCAGCGCCGGCCGATTTCACGACCATGTCGATGAAGCGTTGCTCCAACTGCCTCGATCCCGAAGGCGTGGCGTGATATTCCTTGAAACGATCCGGCAGCGGAAGCTCACCCAACCCGCCGCGAAGAAATTGCATGAAGGCGGCATCAAAAAAACGGTGCGCATCCTCGGTGGAAATGGCCTCACGTTTCACCAGCTCCTTCACGATAAATTCCCGTACCGCATCGAGATTGGTTGAAAAATCCCTCCGGGTGACCAAGCCCTCAAATCCCACGGTTGAAGGCCAGCCTTTGCGGACGCAGTACAGATACGGCAGGCGCTTCACTTTCCCGTTTATCACCACCAAACTCGCCTCAAAAACTTCCAGCAGGCACCCGTTCCCAAAGGGACCAGGCAGACACTCACAGGTGCGCGTTAGTATTTCATTCAAAAGCGCAGTCCGGCGGACTCCATAAAAGGTGGTGGCGTACCGATGATACTGAGCCATCAGGCGCCCCGAGGCGCTATCCTGCTCGATCGAGTCCGAGATATTATCAGAGGTCATCAAAATCTTGGTCGATCCGTCGGCGGTGATTTTATGCAGATACGACAAGAAAACTCCATGGCAGAGCGAATACTCCGGGCTCCGACTCAAGAACGTCACGCATTCATTCACGGTCGCCGGGACGATGATATCGTCGTCAGCACAAAGAACCACATATTCACTTTCCACTTGGGAAACGGTATGGGCTAATTTCAGGCCCGGGCTCGTATACGAAGGAAAACAGACATGTTTGATGCCCAGTACCGTACGATAACGGCCAATGGCAGCCTTGTTCCGGGCCGTTGTTTCGACATCGCTGGAATCAGCGACAATGATGGGACTCTTCCAATGGCAGTTGGCAAGGTGCTTAAGCAACCGCGCGAGGAGATCACTTCGGTTGAAAGTGGGAATGACCAAGGTAAGATCGCGGGATTGCATGGCGGTGAAAAGTTTTTAGGTTTGGATTAGTCGAACGAATGAAACAAGAACGCGAGCTCAACGGAAACATTAGCCTGGAGTACGTCCCTGAGGAGTCTCAGTACCGCAGCCATTCTTATCATTAGGCGACGAGGGCTTGGGGGACGATAACCAGCTTGCTGGGGGTGCTGTAGTGCACGGTGCATTCGCTGCACAGGCCGATCTTATTCTTCTCGCAGGAGGAGTGGAGCTTCCGCACCGCCTCGAATTTCTTGTTGTTGAAGATGCCGAGCAAGGTGTCGCTGGTGATATTGCCAAAATTGACCGTCGCCTTGTGCCAGTCCTCGCTGCAGAGCGGCACCGTGCCATCAACCAAAATGACGAGATGTTCGAAGACGTGCCAGCAGGGTTTCATTTCCAGATAGGGATCACGGGCCAGCGTATGCAAATGCTGGTCTTTGGAAGACAGGGAGCCGGACCAGGAATGGGCGTCGTAGCGGATCAGCAGATCGCGCCGGTCACCTGACAGCAGCTTCGACCAATATTCCACGTACTCATCCCACTCGTTGCGATTGGCATCCTGCCGGATAAAACGGACCACAAACCGGGTCCGGAAATTGCCGGCATCACGTTCGCGGATCATGGCGGCGCAATTGGCCATCAGTTTTGGGAAATGCAGTTTGCGCCGGATGCCCTCGTGCGTGGCGGCGCGGATGCCATCGATGCTGAAGATAATGGTCTCAATACCCGACTCCAACAGCCCGGTGCGCTTTTCCTCGTTGAGCAGCTCGGCATTGGTCGAGATGGCGAGATTTTTGAAACCCAGCGACTTCGCCTTGTGAATCCGTGAAAGCAGATGCGGATCGAGCAACGGCTCGCCCAGGCCGAACAGGTCCACCTTCTCGATCCATTCGGCGTAGGGCGCGAGTTCCTCGAAGATTTTGTCGCTCAGCGCGACCGGCATGACGCCCTTTTTGCGCGGCGAGGCCATGTCGATCGGACACATGATGCAACTGGCATTGCAGCCATAGATTGTCTCGATGGAAACACGCTTGGGAAAGATTGGGGTGGCTGGTTTTGTCATGGGCTAGGCAAAGTTTTTCTCGGCGATGGCGGCGACCACCGCCTCTGCGCTCCGGGTGATGCCGCCCAGCGCCGCGTGCTCCATGAGCGTCGCCCGGCCCGCCGCGGGCAACCGTTCGGCATCGGACGGCTTTTCCCATTGCACCTCCAGACCGTGCCGCTCCTGCATCAGGTGGAGAATCCGGTTGCGCGAGGTAAACTGCGTGCTGACCACATCAATTCTCTCATTCGCCACCCCGCGTGCCACCACCCGGGAAATGACCGACGCCAGTTCGGGCGCGCCAATGTAATCCCGCAGGGAATCGCCCCCGTGCGGGACAAAGGGAATGTTTGCCTTTCTGGCCTTGAAAATCTGGGCAACGAGAAACCCGGAAGCCAGATCAAGCTGGTCGGAGACGTAGCCAAAAATCCTCAGATCAACAATCGGTCCGCCATGGCTTTTATGCCGGTGTTCCGCCTGTTGCTTGGCCGCACCGTAGTGAAACCCCGGGGAATTTTCCGCCGGCGCCTGCGGATCGACCGGAAACTTCGTGGTCGGGCCGTAGACCGCGACACTGCTCAGATAGATGTAGCCCAAAGTCCGCGATCCCAGGTGGCGGAGAATCAGGTCGTCGTAATAGCGGGTCACGTCAACCACCTCGGAACCCGTTTCCCGGAGCACGGCCGGATCACCGCAGCCAATGGAGTTGATGATCAGATCCAGCGGCTGCCGGCCGAACTCATGCAAATGACAGTTCTCCACGCGAGGATGATCGACGAGAAAGGGTTCCAGTTTCGCCGGAGCCCGTGAATAGAGCGTGATCGCATAGTCCCCGGCCAGCAGGGGCACGAGGCTGCGCGAGATCTGGCTGTTTCCGCCAAGTATGCCCAACTGGATTTTGGAACCGGACTTCATGCGGCGGAGCAGGCGGGCGATTCTTCTAGGAGATCCTCGTAGGTCCGGCTGGGGGCGAAACGGGGCAAGGCCTTGTTCTTGAAAGAACAGTTTTCCAAATCCTCGATCGCGAGACCAAAGGCTTTCATCCGGTCTTTCCAGTAGGGCGACGTGTCAAGTTTGTGGCGCAAGCGCCCGATCAGATCCGGATCGATCTTGCCGTGGTGTTTATGCTGCAAGTAGCCGGTGAAATAGAGGGCAAAGCAGTGCTCGGGCGAGATGACATCGCTCAGGGTTCTCAGGTGGGAAAACTGCTGTTCGATCTTGATCGCCCGGTCTTCGCTGAACAGGCGGTGGAAATTCAGATGATAGTTCATGTAGAACCAGATGTCCTGAATCTGCTGCGGCGTGGGGATGCCGGATTTCGGAATCGCACCAAAGGCCTCCTCAAAACTCAGCGACGACATGCGGATGCCCAGATCCACCTCGTCCTGTTTGCCATAGGCGCCGGCCGCAAATCTGACTTCATTGGTGTCGACTTTGGCGATCAGCCCCTGCTCCACCATCGAATCATAAATCGGCGTGTTCGGCAGCGGTTGCAACGGCGTCACCCCGCACCAATCGAGGTCCATCTTCCGGGCCACATTGATCGTGTCCTCGATCATGGAAAGTGTCTCGCCCGGAAAGCCGATCATCAGGAACACCCGCACATGGATTTCCGGATGCTTCTTGAAGACTTCGGCGGCGCGCAGAAAACCTTTCACCGTCCCGGGTTTCTTCACGCGCTTCAGGATTTCCGGATTGCCGGACTCCATGCCGAGATTCGTCGCGATGCAACCGCTGGCGGCCATGGCGGCGACAATCTCCTCGGAGCAGGCCGCCGCGATCAGTCCGTTCGTGGCATCCCAGGTCAGGCCGAGTTTTCGTTCGGCCATGCCATTGAAAAGCGCGAGCGCCCGGCTTTCATCCTTCAACAGATCGTCGTCGAGCCAGGTGATGTGCCCGATGCCATGGGCGTCCCGCAGATGCTGGAGTTCATCCAGCACGCTGGTCACGGAACGCTGGCGCACGCCCTGGCCGTTGAAGTTGCGCACGCTGCAAAAAGTACAATGCGCCCGGCAGCCCCGGTTGGACAGACAGGTCGCGAAGCGGGTGCCCTTCGGTTTGAACCCATGGAAATTCCCGATCACACCCACCCGGGACAAATCGGCCACCTCCATCAGATCATAGGCCGGCGCCACGTCCATTTCCAAAGCGGTGGGCACCTTCGCATCGAGCAAGCGGTGGCGCGTCCTGTCTTCGCCGATCAAAATCATCCCGCCGAGGCTGGCCGCCGGAATCTGTCCGCGGACAAACTGGCAGAACAATTTGAAGGAAACATCCGCCTCCCGGATGAAGGCGGCGCGGACGGCCTTGATATCGTCGAGCACGCGCTCGACGTCGTTGGAGACGTGCACCCCGCCGATGACCACCGGAAAGCCCTGCGCGTCGATCTGCTCGCACACCCGCTTGAAGGAGATGTGCGTCATGGTGAACATGCAGGTCACCCCGACGAGATCCGGCTGATATTCCCGGAGGCGCTTTTCCAGCGCTGTCCGCCAGGTTTGCTCGAAAGGAAACCCATCTTCCCCGGAAAATTGCGCGGCCGCCTTTAAAATCTCATGGTTCAGGTTGAGGATGGAAACATCGACCCCGACGCTTCTCAACTGGCTGGCGAGCACACCGAGTCCATACGGAGGGTAATTGGAATAGCGTTTGCGCCGGGCGGTCGGCAGACGGAACAGCCGGTCCTCACCATCCGGCGGGTTGACCAGCAACACGCGGTCCATCTTTCCAGAGGGAAAAAAAGTTTTCCGAAATTGGGTGATCTGGCACTCCGCGTCAAAACTCGTGATATTCATGGCTGTGATTGTTTCCGAATTTCCCAGGTGTCCGACCCCGCCGGTTTTTTGTCAGGCAGGAAGAGCGGCCGGCCGAAAATCAACCCGGTTTTGCCCGACAAAAGCCTGCGCTCCTCACATGAATTCATTGCGATGGAACCGGAAGCAATCAGGGGAAGAGGCGCATTGGTTGAGGCCATAAGGGCTTACCGCATGTTTCAGGCCCAGAACCCGATCATAGGCCTTAATCACTGATGGTGATTGTTTTAAAATCTATTTTCCAAAGGCTTCCGCGCCTGTGGATCGACGGGTCAAATTTCGGGAAATTCACGGCAGAATTTACCTAGCCCGGAAATTTCACGCTCAAACCAAGAAAATTATTGGGACACAGAGGCGGAGAGAGGCGCACGGAGGTCACAGAGCGGGAAATACAAATTCAAGCTTCGGATTTGACGTTCGCGCCAGCCTAGCCGCCTGAGAACCTCCCACACCTTGTACACTCCTTCTTTCTCTGTGTCAGCCTCCGTGCCCTCTGTGAAAAGGATCGGGAGGTTTTTAGTATGAAATATTCAGGCTAGCATGAACAAGCCCCGCCGCATGTTTCTTCAGATAATCGTCGAAGCTGCCGTAGGCCCGATGCGCGTCGGACAGCCGAAGCCCGCCCACCTCGTTTGTTCGCCAGCCAATCCCAAGAGCTGGATCGTCCCAGCGAATGCCCGTGGCATGCGCCGCATCAAACTGGCAATCCGCCATGAGGAGCAGATCCGTCTTGTCGGACAAGCAGAGGCAACTGTGCGCGAATCCTTTCGGGGCGTAGAACGCATTCTTCACTTTTTCATCCAACAACACCTCGCCCCACTGCCCGAAGGTTTCCGACTCTGCACGCAGATCCACCAACACCCACTGCATCCGGCCGCGCAGAATCCGCACCATCTTCGCTTCCCGAAACGGCGCCAAAGAAACGGCTATCCCCCGCAAAATACCCGCGTGCGCGGTATGCGAGTGGCTGACCTGGCTCCATTGGCACGGAATGCCGGCGGCCTTGAAAGTTTCCTCGTCGCTGATGCGGGCCATCCAACCCCGGTCATCTTCGAACGCGCCGAGCTCGATCAGTTGCACGGACTCAAATTTGGCATGAGGCTGGATTTTATTCACGGTGTTGAAAGGGGTTGGAACAGTTCGGAGTGATCCCAGGCTACCTCGTCCGGCTGCACGCCGAAACTCTGCGGCAAAGAGCGTTCGTAGAAGTGAAGCTTCAGGTCCGGAAATCGCGTCAGGCATTTTCGCGCCACATAATCGCCCCATTTCACCGCTCCCTTGGCGTCATCCATGATGATCACGCTGCGCAGGTCCGGCTGTTTCGCCAGGGCAAGCGAAGGGTCCGCCCCGGGCATTATGGCGGAGAGCAAAATGGATGCGCGCCGCCCCTGCTCGCCCAACCGGCCCCGCAGATCGGACGCCGACGCAAAACTCGAGTGACAACTGACGATGCAGGTTTCCGCCTCCGTCCCATAAAGGCGGACCCCGTTGGCCTCATCCACATAAGCCGCGTTCTCCTGCAGCACCGGGCGGCTGGCAAATTTTTGCGGCAATCCGATGATCCTGAACCCGGGCCGGTTTACCTCGCGCTGCAAAACAGCTTCGATCTGGTGGTATTCCTGCAGAATAAAACCCGGGAAGGACCCAAGCGAACAGAAGCCGCTCAGATCCACCAGGCTTGACTGCGGACCCTGATAGCCCTGATCACAAATGTAGGTGATGATGGTGAATGATCCGAGGGGCTTCCCGCGGTTCCGGGCATTCGCTCGAATCCAGTTCAGAGTGTTCACCATCTGGTCCAGACCCAGCAGCAGAAAGTCCAGTTGCTTCACCAACAGCACCATGTTGCCACCCTCCAGCATCATGCCCATGCCGGCCCCGACATGCGTCAGCTCGCAATTGCCGACATTCAGCACTCTGGTGCGGCTTAGCTTGTCGAGATTCTTTCCCAGCCCGGAAATACGGGAGCCATTATCGACGTTCTCCCCCATCACCACAAAATCCCTTCCGTCGATCGCGGCGGCCAGATGTTTCTGATAACTTTCAAGGAGAGTGGGCATGGTCCGGTGGTTTCGTTTTTCAGGCGCCGGCGTGCAGCGAAAAGGCGGATGCCGCCGGCAGCAGAGGCTCGACGATCGCCAGTGTTTCTTCATCGCAGTCGGCCAGGCACTCCCAGAAAAGCCGTTGATTCTCGGCGTGATCGGTCAGTCCGGAATGAAAGAGCGGATCGCGATTGTACGGCTTCAGAAACGGCCCGTCGGCGAGACTGATGGCTTTCTGATCCCCCGCCCATCCGGGTGACGCTCCGGCATGCTGATTATAGGCATGCAGGCTGACTTCGAGCACCACGGGCGAACCATGGCCCACACAGGTCCGCCGCGCTTCCGCCAGCGCCGAATCGCACTCGGTCGGAAGGTGCCCGCGCGCCGCCAGATAATTGACGCCAAAACTGGCGGTGAAGGCCCGCCAATCGATCGCACAGCGGCGCTGGTGAATGGACGAGGACATCGATTGGTCGTTGTTTTCCAAAATCACCACCAGTGGCAATCCCTGGCTCTTCGCAAAAACCAACGACTCATAGCACGCGCCTTCCTCGATGGCTCCGTCACCGACCACCGCAAACGTGACACCACCCGTCCCACGAAATTTCTGATGCAAAGCCACGCCGGTCGCAACCGGGAGGCCGTTGCCCAGAATACTCGTGGTGTAGAGCACGGGGCTGCCTTTGACCGCCAGATTCATCGAACCCAGCACGCCACCGCCACCGCCCGACGGGCGCAGCATCAGTTCATCAAAGATTGGCTGCGGATTTTTGGCGAAAGCCAATTGGTAGGCGATGTTCCGGTGGGGCAGGATGACGTGGTCCGGCGAATGCAGCGTGCCGGTCAATGCCACCGCCAATGCTTCATAACCAAAGGCCAGATGGACCGGTATCTTGAAATGCCCCAGCTTCAGCCGCTCATTGACCACATGCTGCCACGCCCTGATCCGGATCATCGCCCGGGCGGCTTCCAGCGGAGAAAGATTTTGTTTCAGGCTCATCGCATCACGCCATTCCCACCACGGGTTGAGGACATTGTTCCAGCAGCTCCTCCAGACCCTGCTGAAACCGGCGCGGCTCCCAACCGAGATCCCGCTTCAATTTTGTCCCGTCAATATTACGCACCGTGGCAGCAGCGGCGTTTTTCTCGTGGAACCCGGGAGCGTTGCCGGTAAACCGCGCGGCGATGTCGTGGACGTCGCGCAACGAATACAGGGCGTCGCCGGCAACATTATAGATTCCGGCCAGGTCCGAGCGCGCCCCCTTCAGCATGGCCGCCGCGGCATCGTCCACGTGCAGATAACAGCGGGCGGTCGCCCCGCTGTTCACATCCACGGGTTCGTTGCGCGCGACCTGAAAAGCGATCGACTCCACCGCCGACAGCCCGCCTGTCCTCGGACCGTAGAGAATCGCGAGCCGGTAAACCAGCAACTGACACGAAGGCTGCGCCACCTGCCGCAGGGCGAATTCCGCCGTGAACTTGCTCAGGGCATAAACGCCCAGACCCGCTGGCAAAACCGGATCATCCTCGCGCCACGGTTTGGACGTGGCTTGGTCGCCATAGATCCACTCCGTCGAGGCAAAGAGGAATTTCCGGCAACCGCGGGCGGCACATGCCGCATAGAGTTTCAAGGTCGCGTTCAGATTCAGCTCCCAAGCGGTCAGCGGCTCATTCTTGCAGGCGCTATCACTGGAAAAAGCCGCGAGATGGATCACCGCCTCGATTTGCGCCGGCAATTTCACCTCAAACTTCGGATCCAACAGATCCAGAGCGACAATATCCGGCGCGTTCGCCCGGGTATCGATGGAGAAAATATCCGCACCGCCGGCCTGGCGCCGGATGGCACTGCCCAGAAAACCCGCGGCACCGGTGAGAAGAATTGTTTTCATGGCTAGCTCCGGCGCAGGAATCCCAGCGGACTGGAGGTGACCGCCAGACGGTTGAAATGCGGATCAATCGAGAATTCCGGGTGCCGGGCGACGAAACCCTCGATCGCCAGGAGCGGATGATTGTCCCGGTACTTGGCCTGGCCCCGCGGGATATCCCAGACATGCGCCGCGCCCCCATCCATCACCACGAGATAGCTGCCGGACGAAATCAACGGGTGGTAAAGCGCCATTTCCCGGGCGACGTGTTCGTAAGTGTGATCCGAGTCCAAAATGACCAGGACCACTTCGCCGGGTTTGATTTTTTCTTTGACCCGGTTGAAAATCTCCGGGCTCGAGGAACTGCCCTCGATCAACTCCACCCGTTTGCTCAGGGGATTCGCCAGCAGCCGCGTGCGATTCGATTCGCGGATCTCAATGTCGACGCCGATCACACGCCCCTTCCCGATCAGTTCCATCATCGACGCGTAGAAAAGCAGGCCGCCGCACTGGCCGATGCCGCATTCGACGATGACATCCGGTTTCAGCCGCCAGAGCATCTCGTGCATCATCGCCATGTCTTCCGCCAGTTGGATGAACGGAATGCCCATCCATTGCACCTCGTACATCAGGCGGTTTTGCGCTGCGAGCTTCAGCCACAGCGTGGAAAGATATTCCGAGCCTTCCGGGCTATACAGCGAGAACGAGGTCTTCCGGCCGTTGGTCGTGACCGTGATTTCCGTGGAAGGGTTGGTTTCGATGTGTTTCATAGTTTGATCCTAAGGAGGTGACGGTGGTGCCATGGAAGTCGGACGCGAAGCGATACCCGTGAAAGCCTTTTTCCTGCATCGCCCGGTCGACGCGCGCCTGCATCTCCGGCTCCGCGACCACGAGCAAAAAGCCGCCGCCGCCGGCGCCGGCCACCTTGCCGCCAACGGCGCCGTTCGCAAGGGCCACTTCATACAGGTCGTCGATCCAGTTGGTCGAGATGGTCTGGGAAAGCGATTTTTTCATCTGCCAGCCTTCATGCATCGCCGCGCCCAGGTCCTTGATCGAAACCGTCTTGTGGGTCAGCGTGTATTTGAGCGCGATGGCCTGGTCCCGCATCTGACGCAGAATCGGCGCATTCTGCACCGAGCGGTCGTTCTGTTCCTTCAGCACATCGTGCGCATTCCGCGTTTTGTTCAGCCAGTACGCGGTGATGGAATTCATGATGCGCGCGATATTGTCCTTCACCGGCAGCACCGGCTGGACCGAGACGTTGTTGTCCGGATAGAACCGGAAGTAGTTCAGGCCGCCAAACGCCGTGGCATAGTGATCCTGCTTGCCCATGGGGCGGCGCAAAATGTCGATCTCGATGTGCGCCGCCTCCTCGGCCAGCCGGCCGGCCGAGACATCGACGCCCTTGTATTTGTAGAGCGCGTTCAGCAGCCCCACACAAAAACAACTGGAAGAACCCAGGCCGGAAGAACCCGGCAGATCGGCAATCGTGCTGATGAACAGCCGGTCCTCGATGTTCAGGAACCGGAGGCATTCGCGAATGATCGGGTTCCTGATCTCGTCGTGCTTCTGCACCAGCTCGACCTCCGAGTAGTTAAGCCGGATGCGCTCGTCGAAGATCTCCGAGTGCGACTTCACGATGACGTAGATGTAGCGGTTGATCGCCGTGCTCAGGACCGCGCCGTAGTTCTCATGCATGTAGAACGAGGGCAGATCGGTGCCGCCGCCGCTGAAACTGATCCGCAGGGGAGTTTTTGAGATGATCATGGGATTTTTTCGATTCGGGGTTGGCCCGGGAACGCCGTGATGTAGTTGCCGGTGAAGCTCGCCTGCACGCAGGCACGCCTGATCTCCTCGTTGAAATTCCAGGCCAGGGCAAAAATTGTGTCCGGCCTGGCCGCAAAGCCCGCCGCCTCGGAGACGATCGGGATTTTCGCGCCGGGAGTGTACCGCCCGTGTTTGGCGGGATTGTTGTCGATGATGCTGCTCACAAGGCTGGAATCCAGCCCGAGGAAATTAAGGAAGGTGTTGCTCCTCGCGGAGGAACCGTAGCCGACGATCGTCCGTCCGCGATTCTCCATCAGCACTGTCTTGGTCAGCCGCGCATGCTCCCGACACTGCCGGCCGAATTCCCGCCACGTTTCCCGCTCGCCGAGCTTCAGCCTGGTCTCGATGGCTTGAATCCGCCGCACCGCCGGCGCCGGAGCGCGATTGTCCTTGGCGAAATAGACAATGAGCGCGCCGCCGCTGATCGGACTTTCCCGGGCCTCGAAAACATTCAGGCCATACTTCGCCAGCAAGGTGCTGATCGAGGCGAGGCTGAAGTAGCACAGATGCTCGTGGTAGATCGAATCATACTGCAGGCCTTCCAGAATCGTGGCGGACCAGTGAAACTCCAGGGCGCCGCTCCCGCCCTCCTTCAGGACGTGGGCCAGCCCCTTGATGAAGCCGTGCAGCGCGCTGACGTGCGCCACGACATTGCGGCCGAAAATGAAATCCACGGTCCCTTTTTCACGCACAAGATCCCCGGCCGTGCTCTCCTCCCAATACCGGTCCCACACCTCCAGGCCCTGGCCCCGGGCCAGCTCGGCCAGATTATGCGCCGGGTCCACGCCCAGCACCCGCAGGCCCCGGTCGGAAAACGGCTTAAGGAACGTGCCGTCATTGGACGCCACTTCCACGACGAACGCATTCTTTTTCAATCCGGCCAGCTCGATCGACTGCTCGCAAAAACGTTGGGAGAAATTCCGGGCCGAACTCGAAGTGCCGGTGATCCACACGTACTGGTCAAACAAACCCTCCCGCAGCACCGTCTCGCGGATTTGCACCAGACCGCACTGGCCACAATGACACAGATTGAGCGGGAACGCCGGCGCCTCCTTCGTCGCGCTTTCGAGATAGGCGTTGGCCAGCGGTTGCAGGCCCAGGTCAAGGACCGGGACCAGATCCTCCGCACCGCAGACGCGGCAGGTTTTCTCTATGAGGCAACGGTCATGCATGGGACAAATGAGCCAGCTCCGGCTCGTGCGCCGATTCCTTCAGGCCCGTTTCCAGACTGACGCCCGGCTGCCATTTCAAATAGCGGATGATTCGGCAATTGTCGCTCCACGCGCCTTCCCGTGAAACCACCAGCTCCGGCTGCACCGGCTGTCCCTGCCAAACCGAGCCGAGATAGTCCGCGACATTGCCCGCCGCGAAGGCCCTTCCGCCACCCAGATTGAGCGCCAGCGCGCCGCCATCGGCCGCGATACTGGCCCGGACAATGCCTTCCGCGACGTCCTTCACATGGACAAAATCGCAGCCCAGGCCGGGAGTCTTCAACTGGGGCGGCTGGCCCGAACCGAGCGATTGCAGCACCGAGGGGATGAGCGCTCCGCTGCGCTGGCCCGGACCGTACGCATAAAATATTCTCATCCAGCGGAACGATTTTTTCGCCTGCTTCGCCTGAATCTCACCGTAATGCCGGATGCTCTGCTTGCACCACGCAAACCAACTGTCCGGTTCCGCCGCCCGGTCTTCGGCGCAGGCTCCGAGATTTTTCCCGTACTCCAGGCAACTGCCCAAGGCGGTCACAGTCTTCACCGACGGCAGGCCGAAGCAGAAACCGAGCAGATTCACACTGGCCATCTGGTTTATCCGGCAAACCTTTTCTGAATAATCATGGGTCTGGGTCCAGGCCGCGTGAATGCATACCTCGGGGGCAAAAGCCCGCACCTGTTCCTCAAACGTGCCCCAGCAGGTGATATCCGCCTGATACTGCTGCCAGGTCGGGACCGCCGTGTCAGCGGTGATTCGGCCGCGCGTAATGGTCAACACTTCATGGCCCTCCCCCAGCAGTTTCTTGAGGATGTGACGGCCAATAAATCCGCTGGCACCGGTGAGGAATATTTTCATGCGAGTAGTAGGTTATAGTCGGGATACGAACGGTCTTTGGCCGAAATCACCTGCGGCTCGGCCGGCCAGGGAAAAGCAAACGCGGGATCATCATAACGCAGCCCATGTTCGGCTGCCGGACGATAGATGTCCGTGTGCCAGTATTGGATCGCCGTGTTGGGCTGCATCGTCAGCCAGGCGTTGGCGCAACCCGGCGGCACGATCAGCCCCAGGCCGTTTTTGGCCGACAGACGGAATGAAAGAAATTTCCCCAAGGTCGGCGACGCGGGGCGCAAATCGACCACGATGTCGTGGATCTCGCCCGTGACACAGCCCAGGAGCTTGGTCTCATCGCTGTCCTGCCAATGAAACCCGCGCAGCGTGAAAGCCTGGCGGTTTTCGGACAAATTGGATTGCTGGACGTGAAACGCCACGCCGGCATCGGCCAGCGTCCTGGCACAGAAGGTCCGGCGAAAACGGCCGCGGTCGTCCTCGAAGAATTTTGGCGTCAGCAGGAGCACGCCGGCAATTTCGGTCGATGTGACCTGAAAACTCATACGCGTTCTCTCCAATAGTTCAGGGTGTCGTCCAAAATCTGGTTGAAAGAGATCTTTGGTTTCCAGCCGGTGGCCTCACGGAACTTGGTCATGTCGCCGATCAGGCGCGGCACGGCGGTGGGTCGCACATATTTCGGGACGATTTCGTAGGTGAGTCCGGGCTTCTTCGATTTGCTGATCAGGCTTTCCAGGGCCTCGCGAAAACTGAAGACGCTTTCGGGCGATTCATTGCCGATCAGGTACAGCTCGCCCGGCGCGCATTTCTCCATCGCCATCCAGTAGCCTTCCACCATGTCGCGGATATGCGTGAAATTGCGGCGGTCATCCAGATGCCCCACCTGCAGCAGCGGTGCTTGCAGTCCTTTCTCGGCGCGTGCGACCTGGTACGCATACCAGGGAATGCCGAACACATGGTCGCGTCTCGGCCCCTCGTGGTTGAAGGCCCGCGTGCGGATGACTTCCAATCCGTAGGAGCGATAATAGACATAGCCGATCAGATCCTGGGCGATCTTGGTCACCGCATAAGTATTCACCGGCCGCAAGGCCGTGTGCTCGTTGATCGGCAGTTCGCTTTCATGGATATCACCATACTCCTCCCCCGAGCCGGGAATGTGCACGCGGGCCTTGATCCCCTGTTTCACCAGCGCTTCCAGCAGATTCACCGTCGCGTGGTAGTTGCCGTTCATGTACACATGCGGATGGCCCCACGAAGGACTGACAAAACTCTCGGCCGCGCAGTGGAAAATCCAGTCCGGCCGGCAGGCCTTGATCATTTCCATGGTCTGCACCGCGTCGGTCAGGTCGCAGTCGTGCCACTCGATTTTCTCCGCAAAATGCTGCACATGCTCCCGCCGCGAGTGGTGCCAGCGGCGCGTGCCGGCCAGCGCACACTCCGGGTGCTGCTCGAGGATGAAATCCGCGATGTGCGAACCAACAAAGCCGGTGATGCCGGTGATTAATATTTTCATGAGTTGTCTTCCCGAATGATTTCCTGGGCGATGTCCAGCAGGGTGAATGCTTCGCTCTTCAGCTTGAACCGGCAGCCGGCCCGTTCGGCGGCCAGGCGGTCATCATCCTGGTCGCCGACAAAATACGACCGCGTCAGATCACAATGCAGGGAGCGTTGGGCGGAAAAAAACATGCCGGGCTGCGGCTTCCGACACTGGCATTTTTCATCCCAATGGTGTGGGCAGCAATAAATGGCATCGATGTGCCCGCCGGAACGCTCGACCTCGGTGGAAAGCCCTTCATGGATTTTCTGCAGGTCCTGGGGATCCACCATGCCGCGCGCCACTCCGGCCTGATTGGTGACGATACAAACCCGGTAGCCCGCTTTCGACAGCCGGACCACGCCGCCGATCGAATCGGGCAGCCAGACGAATTCCTCCGGCTTGGTCACATACTGTCCCTTGGCCGGCTTCCGGTTCAGCACGCCATCGCGGTCCAGAAATACCACCCGGTTGAACTTCAGGTACTCGCGGGTGCTGTCCAGGCGCGACAGCGACCCGATGCTGTAATAACGATGTCGTGTCACATAGGCCGCCAACTGGCCGCGGGCCACCAGATCAGCATAGACCTCGCGTTCGAAACTGACGTTGGCCGGGGGCAACGACGCGACGTGTTTTCGCGAAAAAATTCCGAAACCAATGTCGACCCCCTGCAATCCTGATGCCGTCCGGGTCTTGTCGTACACCTCGATCAGCCCGGCGTCCGACACCTTCACGTTGTTTTTGGTCAGGCCATCATCGTTGCTGTACACCGTCAGCAGCGCCTCGGCGCCCGATTTTTTCCAGCATTCGAGCACGCGGTCCATCTGCAACGGCCAGTAATTGTCGCAGTACATCAGCAGAAAATGCTCATCGAGCAGGCCGAGGGCGCCGCGCAGCCGGGTGCCCGTCTCGGCCTCCACCGGCAATACGGAATACTTGATCGTGATTCCGAAAGGCTCCCCATCGCCAAAATAATCCATGACGGTTTCCGGCAGATAACCGAGCAGGAACACGATTTCATGGAAACCCTGCGCCTTCAGCATCTCAACCAAGTACCGGGCGAACGGGCGGCCGTTGATTTCGATCATCGGTTTCGCCAGATGATCGGTCAGCGGTTTGAGCCGGGTGCCCAGTCCACCGGCGAGGATCACGGCCTGGGTGATTTTTTTCTCCATTATCATGGGTAAGGATCGGCGGGATTTGCAGAAGCCTTTCAGACGAGGGCGGGCTCGAGCAGTTTGCGCTTCAGTTGGATTTTTGTCATGTCCTCGACGTTGCGGCGGCCGAGCTCGCCGAACTTGCTCTCAACGAGGGCCAGGTATTTCGGATTCGTGAAATACGTGCGCCAGGCTTCGTCGCGGAAGGCGAGCACCTCGGCGGCGCTGAGGTGTTTGGTCGGCAGGGGCTGGCTGTCGTAAGAAAGAAAGGCGTAGCTGACGTAGTCGGCCGGCAGCTCCCAACCATTGGCCTTGGCGGTGTAGTAAAGCGGGCTGCCGGGCAGGGCCTGACACGGATACATGTTCGCCGTCTCGGTGTTGAGCTCGAGCGCGAGATCGAGCGTCTGTTGCATCGTCTCGTGGGTGTCGTCGGGAAACCCGAAGATGTAGTTGGCGATGACGTTGATGCCAGACGCGCGGACCGTGCCGATGACTTCGCGGATATTGATCTCCTCGAAACTGCCCTTGGAAACTTCGCGGCGGATCTGCTGGTTGGCCGCCTCGACCCCGAGCGCGAGCCAGCCGATGCCGGCGCGCCGGAATTTATCGAGGTATTGTTTCCGCACCGTGTCCACGCGGGAATAGGCCCACATCCGCAGGCCGAGGTCGCGCTCGATGAGTCCGTCCACGAGGGGCTCGAAATAGTTTTTGTTGAGGAAAAACATCTCGTCCGAGATGCGCACGGACTGGACGCCATAGCCGGCGAGTTTTTCGAATTCCTTCAAAATGAAGCCCGGCGACCAGAAGCGCATGTTGGGCGAATGCGCGGAGACGGTCCCCTCGTCGTTGCTCGCGCGGTTCACGATGTTGATCATGCAGAAGTCGCATTTGAAGCGGCAGCCGAGGGAGGTGTAGAGCGCGGCAAAGGGCGTGCGTTTTTCCGGGCTGAACTCGGCGTGCCAGAAATGGGCGCGGTAGAGATCGAGCGGAGTTTTCCGATACGGGAGCAAATCCCAGGCGTAGCCGGGCAGATCGATGTCCATGCGATCGGTGGGCACGACGCGCTCGGGGGGATTGAGCGTGGGGACACCGTCGATCTTGTAACCGATGCCGTTGATCTTATCGAGCTGCGTGGTGAGGTCGCTCCGCAGCAGATTGTGCAGGGCGTAAACGCCTTCGTTCAGGAGAATGAAATCGACAAAGGAAAGAGCGAGCACCTCGCGCGGCAACGCGCTCGTGTGCGATCCGACAAAGCAGGTCCGCATCGTGGGATGGGCGGCCTTGAGCAGCCGGCAGCAGGTGGTGTTGCCAATCATGTTGGTCGTGCCGGAATTCGGATTCTGACCATAGACGACAAAGCAAACGAGGCGCGGTGCGGCCGCGGCGATGCGGGCAACCGTCTGCTCGTGGCTGAGCCGTTCCGCGGTGGAATCGATCAGGGCGACACCGAATCCTTGCGCGCGGCAGCTCTGCGCGAGCAGCAGCGACCAGGTGGGCGGCTCGATGGCGGCGAAATCCTTGGCGAGCGCCTGATAGGCGGCGGCGGCGGAATCCGCATTGACGAAGAGGACATCGAGTGAACGGGGCATGGTCGGTGGGAGTGGGTTGGGAAAATCAGGCCGCGTTGACGATGGCGCAGAGGCGCGGGATCAGCGAAGTGTCGAGATCGGGGTAGTTGCCAATGTACCAACCGAAAAAGTGGATGTGATCCACGCGAGGAAAGTCCTGCGGATTGAGCTCCGGGAAACGCTGGCGCATGTAGGGCTGGCGAAGCTGGTTCCCGCCGCCGGAAGTGCCGCGACGGAATTCAACGCGGGCCGCCCGAAGCGCGGCTTCGATACGGTCACGCAGTGCGATATCGGGCTGGCGCAGAATCAGGGTGAACGCGTAATTGCTGCTGCCGGTCTGGTCGAACTCGGTATAGAATTTTGCCGGGTCGAGGCCGGCGAGAAACGCCCGGAGATTTTCACCGCGCCTGACATTGTTCGCGTCGAGCCGCGGAAGCTGGGCCAGGCCAAGCACACCCTGCAGCTCGGTGGCGCGCATGTTGTAGGCGGCGTGCGCGAAGATGAAATCGGGATTGAGATCCGGGTGACGGGCGGCCCAGCCCTGGCGCATGCCGGTGTTGTCGATCTCGCGCGTCATGCCATGCGAACGCATCATGCGGATGGTCTCGTAAAGTTCCTCGTCATCCGTGCAGACGCAGCCGCCCTCGATGGTGCTGAGATGGTGCGCATAGTAGAACGAAAAGTTGGAAGCCCAGCCCCAACTGCCGCAGCGACGCCCTTCGAAGGTGGCGCCGTGCGATTCACAAACGTCCTCGATCAGCGGAATGCCGAGGCGGCCGAGTTCCTCCACCAGGCGGCGGGTGAGGGCGTTGTAGCCGAGAATGTGGGTGAGAAAAACCGCCTTGGTGCGCGGCGTGATTTTCTTCAGGATCTCCCCGGTATCCATGCCAAGCGTCCGCGGATTAACGTCGGCAAAAACCGGCGTAAGTCCGGCGTGCAGCACGGAGGCAATATCCGAAACCCAGGTAAGCGGCGGCACGATGACCTCCCCTGCCCCCTTCAGCGTGCGCAGCGCGAGCATCGTGAGCTCATTGGCGGAGGAGCCCGAATTCAGCATCACACAATACTTGGTGCCGGTCCAGGCGGCCCACTCCCGCTCGAACTCGCGAACCTTGGGGCCGTGCGTCAGACGGGGATCAGGCTGCTGCAAATGCGCAATCAGCAGATCAAGATCAGACCGGGTGACGTTATTCGCCATCAACGGCCAGTCCAGCGTGGCGGCCCGGCCCAGGTTGGTGGAGGATTTTGCCTTGGTGGCCGACGACGGCGGTTCGAGTGTGGTGGTCGTGTTCATTTTTCGCTATAGAAGTCGCCCCATTCCACAACCAGGGTGGAGCGCCCGTCCTCGCGGAGCAGGGCCTTTTCGTAGGCCGGAAAAATCTGTCCGGGCTCATCCACGCGGATGACGTCGATCCATTTGCACAAATGGCGGAAGGCTTCGGTGTAGTCGCCAACATGCTGGTGGCCGGGATGCAGGGGGCGCTCGGAACCGATGCCGGTGCGGATGATCGCCTTGGGGGCGTAGCCGCCGCGCGACATGGCGTGGATCTTGTCGAGGTGATTGACGATCTGGTTGGTCGCGAGGAGCAAAAAATTCCAGCGCGGAAAAATCGACACCGGCACGGAGCCTTCGAGCGCCAGCCCGTTGGTGATGCCCATCTGCATGTCTTCGTCGACCGGCATCTCCAGCAGCTTGCCACGCGGCACATCCTTGAGCGTGTTGCTCATGGCGGTGCCGGCGACTTCCACGGCCTGGCCGAGGAAGAGCACGCGCGGATCACGGGCGAGCCAGTTCATCGAGCGTTTGAGTTCGTCAAAATATTTCATGGAAAATCAGAACTGCACACGGGCGCCCGCGCCGGCGTGCGGATATTTGGTCTGGTACTTGTAATAGGTGACCTTCGGGTGGGGCTTGCCCTCCCAGGTCAGCACAGGCTGTTTCCAGGTCTGGCGTGTATCGGTGCAGACGGATTTGCCGTTGTCCTCGACGACGAAGTGGATCGGGAGATCGAAGTTGGTGGCGTACTTGATGCATTCGTAGGCGGCCCCGGTTTCAGCGGTCATTTCACCGAGGAAGCACCAGACTTTTTCCGAACCGCCACGGCGCTTGATCCCGAGCGCGACACCGACCGCGATCGGCAGGATGCCGGTGACAATCGCGGAGGAAAGCACCCGGTGCGCCGGGAAGCAAAGCGTGATGGAGCGACCGGCCATGATTTCGGCTTTCACCTCGGCGGGCGGCACACCCTTGAGGAGGCACTGGTAATGGCTCCGCCAGGAACACATGACCCAATCCTGCGCCTGCACTTTCGCGAACACCCTGAGCATCTGTTCTTCGCAGCCGGAGTAGAGATGGACGGGGGCGCGGATTTTCCCGGCGTTGAACTCCGCCGCGATATCCTCCTCGAAACGGATCAGATCCTGCGCGGTGAGCGAGGTAATCGGCCGGCAATGGGCGTCGCCCGGGCCGGGGCCGAACGTCTCGCTGTCGGGTAAACCGGATGTTTTTTCCAAGGTCAGGGGCATCATGGTGAAAAATTTCGGGTTCAGGCCGCGGGAGCGGGCGAACGCCATTCGCGGAAGGCGGAGATGTCCTGGCGCTGGCGTTCCGCGGCAATGGCAGCGTAATCCTGCTCGGGGTCGTAGAAAATGGTCTTGCTGCCTTCGAATTCGAATTGGAACGGCACATGGATGAGACTGGGCAGGGCGTGGCGCACCGAGGCCTGCCTTTCCGGGGGAACGTACAGCAGCAAAAATCCGCCGCCGCCCGCGCCGATGAGCTTGCCGCCGATCGCGCCGGCCCGCCGGGCATTCTCGTAGAGCTGGTCGATCTCGCTGTTGCTGATGAGCGGGCTGAGGCCTTTTTTGGCCATCCAGGCTTCGTGCAGCAGATCGCCAAAACCCAGCAGGTCGCGCCCGCCGGTGAGCAGGGCCATCCCTTCCTCGACCAGTTCCCGCAGCACCCGGAGCTGGCGTTTTTTCTCGTCGATGTTGGGCACGAAACTGGCGGCGACATCCGATGCCGTGCGGCTGATCCCCGTGAAGAAGAGCATGAAATTGCCATGGAACTCGGCGAGGCGCTCGCGGCCGAGAATGATGGGCCGCACGACAAACTCGTCGTTGTTCAGAAACGTGATGTGGTTGAAGCCGCCGTAAGCGGCGCTGATCTGGTCCTGGGAGCCGACGTTTTCCTTGAGGATTTTTTGCTCCAGCGTGATCGCCTCTTTCGCGAGCTGCGCCTTGCTGACCATTTCGTTCTGCAAGGCGTGGAAGGCCTGCATGAGTCCGACGGCAAAGGAGGAGCTGGAACCCATCCCGCTGCGCGCGGGCAGATCACCGTCGTGATGGAGCTCAATCCCCTGCGTGACGCCCAGCATCTTCAGCCCTTCCCGCACCGCCGGGTGCTTGATCTGGTCAACGTGCAGACAGTCCTCCGTGCGGGAATAGACGATGCGGTAACGGTGCTCGAAAAACGGCGGCAGATGCCGGCAGGTCAGGTAGCAATATTTGTCGATGCTGGTCGCGATGACGGCGCCGCCATGCTGCCGGAACCAGCCCGGATAATCAGTGCCGCCGCCAAGAAAGGAAATCCGGTAGGGAGTGCGCGTGATAATCATGGGGTGATCCGTGGATGCCGGGAAATGGTTGCGGGTCAGTCGTGAATGAAACCGTGTCTCGCCGGAACACCGTTGTACTCAAAGTCGAGAATGCAGGCGGCCGGCCGGTGGCCGGTCGGGCGGAAATCTTCGGTGTCACCCAAAGCGTGCAGGCCGCTGCTCTCCTCGGCCGGGGCAGGCTCATGGTCATGCGGAGGATTTTCGAAACGGACCACCTTGTCACTCAGTCTCGCGCGTCTCGGGGCCGGCGCGGTGGCGAGGCCGCCTTCAATGATGAGGAATGGAGGGTTCACGGCGGAAATTTAAACGATGCCCTGCCGGGCGATGCGCAGGGAGCGCAGTTTGCCGACGATGCTTTCGACCTTGGGCTGGACCGGCGTGAGATTCTTCGCCGGTGGGTTCCGGCCCACGGTCAACGTGTCCACAATCTGGCGGGCCTCGGCCGCGAGATCCGGGATCATCGCGAGGTCGGCGAGCTCGGCCAGCAGCTTCCAACCATCGACCAGGGTTTGATCCAGCCGCAAAGCGATTTCAAGGGTGCGGATGGCATCTTGCGACTGGCCGTTTGCCCGCAACGCACACGCGACGTCAAGCCAGAGCTTGGGCGAACCCTCATCGGAGGACAGCGCGGCCATGAGAAATTCCACCGCCCGGGAAGCACGCCCTTCCGCCAGCAATTGCTTGCCCAGCGCCCACCGGCCGGGCAGATCCGTGGGGGCGAGCCCGGCGGGACGGACCGGGCTGCGATCCGCCGCGAAAGCCTTGGCTCCGTTCGAAACGATAAGATCAAAGGCATTTTCCAAAATTGAACCGAAGCCGTCGCTCGCCGCCAGCGCATCGGCGAACGCCGGGAGATATGACATTTTTTTCTTCACCGTGGCCGCGGCGGCCGTCCGGGCCGCAACATCCGTCGCCAGATGCTGCGCGGTGGCGACATAGGCGGCGGCATCCTGACAGACAAGCGCATTGAGCCCGAGCGAGTGAAGCCAAGCGGCAGCCGCACCGGCCCGCAGCGTTTTCCCTGCGCAAGTAACCACCGGCAAACCGGCCTGGAGCGCCCGGAGCAAACCCTCGACGCTGTTGGCCGCAAAAGCCTCCAGATAAATGTCGCCCACGCTGAGCAGAGCCTGCACGTCGCCCGGATTCGTCAGCTCCAGAGTCGAAAGCAAGAGACGGCCCGTATCGACGCCATGACGCCGCAACGCCGCCTCCACCAGCGTGCCGAAACGGTTCATCACCGGAATTGCGACTCCGCCGGCTCCGAAAGGATGCAAAATCAACTGACTGCCCGGCACCTTGGCCAGCAGCCCCGCCCAAGCCTCGATCACTTCGGGCGTCACCCCATCATACGCGGCTTCCGAGACAAAAACCACCGCATCCTCCGCCATGCCGAGAGAAGCCTTGGTCCAGGCCTGCCCGGCGGCTTGATGGCCAAGCTCGCGATCCACCACATGCGACGGACCCCGCCACAACCCAAGCCGCTCCGTGAATTGCTCCGCCGCCGGCGGATTGGGCGCCTGTTCTCCCGCCACAAACAAATCCACTGTGGAGAATCCGGTCGTGTGCACCGACAGCGGCAGCGCGACCTGCAGCGGCGCCATCCGCTCCAAGGCGAGACGGGACAAACCATCCAGGCGGGCGGACAGGTTCGTGCCGAAAACCAGCACATCCAGTTCCGCCGCTCTCAGCACCGACAGTTGTTCCGCCTCGTCAGCGGGCAACACCCAGGTAACCGGCCTTTCCTTGGTTTGATTTTCCAGCGCAGAGAAATTTTCGCTCCGGGCATAAAAATGCATTTCGAAACGCCGGGCATCCAACTGGGAACACAGGGGAAGAATCAAACGCGTCTCGGGACTAACCCCGAAATGCTCCGCGACGACGCCCACCCGCAAACGGCGGCCCTCCCGATGGATCGTCACCGGCTGAAAATCAGCTTTTTTCGGCCCCAGCATGCGTCGGGCAATCACGCCGCGCAGCTCGGCCTGGACCCGCAGATCGCCGGCGGATGCCGCCAGGGCGCGGAAACAATCCAGATCCAGAAAAATCTCGGCCGCCTGCCGTACTGCCGCCGAACCCGGACTCCTTTGCACCCACCCGGCCAGATCCGCCAGATGCACCCGCACATGCTTCGCGTAGGTCTCAGCCTCACCCGGTTGGACAAAATTTTTCGGCGCGGTGAAAATCCACCGCACATAATCCCCCACCAACCAATCCGGCACATCCTGCAAACGCAAAGCGGATGCCCAGGACCACGCCGGGGCGAGCAACATCGCCGCGAGCAAACCCGGCCAGCCTTTCGGGGCCAAGCCAGCGGCACGCGCCAGGTCTTCCGCCTCGGTCACGCGATCATAGACCCCCCATGCCAGCATCTCCCTGACGAGCCGGCACGCTTCCATCACCACGGGCGACTTGGTTTCCTTCCGGTGCAAACCGCCAACAACTTCGCCCGCCGTCCGCCGGGCACCGAGCAACATCTGCCACCGGTCCCCATTGTCGGGCTGCTGCCGATAATTTTCGAGGACAACCAGCAGCCGAGCGAGACCCGCGGGCGTTTCAATCCGCATGCCGGGACCGGTATCGTCGCCTTCCATGGTGAAGGGCTCGGAACTCAGCATGGTGGCAGGCGAAGATAGTGGGGGCATGCCTTCGTTTTGCAGATTTCAGGCCCAGCGACCGCTGCGTCACCTTAACCTTTGGTGGCTAATCGTATAAATATTTTTTCCAACAGCCCCGGCTCAATCTTATCCGATTTGATTCCCACCCGTTGGCGACATGGCAAATATTGCCTAACTCTCGCTCCGGGGCCGGGCCATGCAATTTTCACCCTGAGCAAAAACCAATCTTTGTTTCACCTGGTCTATCGCCGGTTTCCAACCAGTGACGGAGCCACCCGCAACGGCTGGGGATTCGCGCGAAAGGCCGGGCGACCCTGGCTGACGAGTTCATCGAAGGCTGATTCCATCAATCCGCCAAAGGCCTGGCTGGCTTTCTGGACGTCGAGATAGGCCGGCCCCTTCGCCAGTCCAGCGCGGATCCGTGTCCGGCAACTTTCCCGGTAGGCCGAATCACCCGCCAGTTTGACGGCGATGGCCTGATAGCCATCGGCGGTCTGCGCGATCAATTCATCCAGTCCAAGCGTGCGGAGCAACGATCCGCCCGTCCGGGAGCGCCGCACCTCATCCTCCCAGCCCACCACCGGCAGTCCGAGCGCCAGCGGAGCGACGAGCGCATCCACCCCGCTGACCGGAAACGTGTCGAGATAGACATCGCCGAGCCCGACGAGACTTTGCAGGTCCGTGCGCGAGGGAAATATCACGGTGGAAACGACCAGGCGCGAGGAGTCCACCCCCGCCCGTTGCATCACCCGTTCGAACTCCGCATAAAAACATTGGATCGTGTGCCGGGCCGGTTCCTGCGTCGCGAAAGGCTGCACCAGCAGATACGCGCCCGGCACGGCCGCCAGCAAACGGGCCCACGCGAGCTGCATCTCGGGAATGATATTTCGAAAATCAGCCGTGGATACAAAAACCGGCGCATCTTCAGGCAGGCCAAAATCAGCCCGCGTACAGGCCACCTGGGCCTCGGCTCGATCCGCCTCGAAATTGAAAGTGTGCGTCGGTCCCGGCATCAGGGCCAGTCGCTCCGTAAATTGCGCGGCAGCACCGTCGGTTGTCGCCAGCGTTCCGGACAGGGTCAGATCAATTTCCGGCAAGCCGGAAGTGATGCCCGTGGCATTGGCGGCCACTTGCAGCGGGGCGATCCGGTGCAGCGCGAGCCGGGTCACCACATTGCACTCCGCCGTGAGGTTGGTGCCAAAGACCGCCACATCGAGCCGGGCGCTCCGGAGCAGGTCAAGCTGGCTTGATAAATCCTCGGGCAGCACATGCATGTCCGATGCGCACCGCCGGCAATACTCCTCCATCGGGCCAAACTGGTTGACGTACGTGAAGAGCAAAACTTCGAAGCGAGCCGGATCGAGCTGCTCAAAGAGAGGCAACATCGCATAAACCTCCGGCTGCGACAGGAAATTCCGTTGGATGATGCCGATGCGCAACCGGCGATCCGTCCGGGGCGGAAGCGGGGCAAGATAATGGTCATCGCACCGGCCCATCGCGCGCGCGAGCAGACACGCGCGCAGTTCGGCGTGCCGCCGAAGATCAGTCAACCCGCAGGCGGCCGGCACCAGGGAACAGTGGCTGGCGTAGGCGCCGAGGACTTTCATCACCTCCGGTTCGGCCGGACCGCGCTTCAACCAGCGCAACATCTCTTCCAGCCGGCACAAATGGAAACTCGCGTAGGCCCCGGCCTGGCCGGTCGCGGAAAAACTCTGCGGAGCCGCAAACAGCCAGCGGACATAATCAGGCCGCAACCAGACCGGCACCTCCATCAGCAGGGGCGCGTCGGGCCATTGCCAGGCGGGCACCAGCAGCATCGCGGCCAGCACGCCCTGCCAGCCCTTGCGGGCAAACGTCCGGGCCTGCGCGAGATCCTCCGGGGCGACGGGATGATCATGCGCCCCCGACTTGGCCATTTCCCGCACGAGTTCATGCACCACGTGGATCTGGGTGGTCTGGCTGTGCTTTCTCGGCCAACGGGCGATCGTGGCGCCGGCGAGTCGGCGGATGGCAAGAAAACGATTCCAGCGCTCCGCCTCACCCGGCATGGCCAAATACCCGGCCAGCTCGCGGCGGAGATCATCAAAAATCGGAAATCGAAATTCAGCCGGAGACGGCAGGTTGTCCGAACCGGACAAATCGGGCAGCACCGTCAGTGGAGGATGTGAAAGGGTGCGCATGATTTTATCGGGTTTGGATCAAAACCCCCGGCCGAAAAGGTCCGGCGGTTCTGATTGGGGTTGGGTTCTGAAAAATCTTCGGCGGGCGCCGGCCTCACACGTTTTTGTACGTGGAGCGGCCGATCATCCGGTAGCCTTTGATCAATTCCGGAATGCCGGTTTCCAGCGTGCGTTTCGCCTCGAAGCCCGCCTCCCGCAGGCGCTGGTTCGACACGATGTAATTCCGTTTGTCGGGATCGCTGCCGACTTCCGAAAAGTGCACATAGAAATTCGGCACGAACTCCTTCACCTTCATCGCCAGTTCGGCCTTCGAGAGATTCGCGCTGTCGAGGCCTACGTTGTAGGGCTTGCCGACCATGCGGGCGGAATTCGCGATGCAATGCACCATGCAGTCCGCCACATCGCGCACATGGACGAAGTTGCGTTTGAAATCCTTTTCGAAAATCACGAGATAACCGTCGGTGATCGCCGAATACACAAAATGATTGACCAGCAGGTCGAGCCGCATGCGCGGCGACATGCCGAACACGGTCGCCAGCCGCAGCGTGATGGCGTTGGGGGAATTCAACAGTTCGATCTCCGCCTGACACTTCGTCCGGCCGTAGATGGAAATCGGCTCCAGCGGCGTTTCCTCCGTGCAAAACGTGCTCCCCGACTTGATGCCGTAACCGCTGTTGGTGTTCGGATAAATCACGAGCTGGCCCGGTGACCGCAGCCGGTTGATCAGACGGATGGCCTCCAGATTCACCGACGTGGCCAGCCACGGATCGCGCAGACACGCGGGCATGCCGACCACCGCCGCGAGCGGGATTATCACGTCGGCTTTTTTGATCAACGCCGCCATCGCCCCTTCATTGCGGGCGTCTTCACGGTAAAATTCAAAGGCGCTTTGCTCGCAAAGATGATTCAGCGGTGCCGAACCAAAGCTGAGATTATCAATGCCGATCACCTTGTGGCCGGCTTTCAGCAAATGATCCGAGATGATCGAACCCAGATATCCGGCGACGCCGGTGATCAGAACAGTGGAGGATTTTGAGGACATATTTTAGGAAGACAGCCCGGGGTACGACGAAGCCACGGGCGCATGACCGCGAAAGATTCGTAATGACAGGGGCACACCGGCGTTTTGCAGGTTTCACGCCAGAAAAATTCCGCGTGCACATCTCAATCGTTAAGAATGCGATAGAGTTCTAAAACGCAGCCGGCCACGACGCGCCTGGCACGCGGTGAATTTGCCCGCAGCTCAACGGGAAAATATTTCCCGCTCTTCCTTGTTCCCGCCTGTCGCCAGTTCGTCCGCGGTCTGCGGTGCGAGCAGACCGATGGAACTGAGCGCCCGCGTCGCCACAAACTCGCCGATCGCCAGACACGCCGTCGCCCCGGGGCTGGGCGCGTTGATCACATGCAGCGCTCCGGCCCTCTCCACGAAATGGAAATCCTGCATGAGCGTGCCGTCGGGCAGCATGGCCTGCGCCCGCACGCCGGAAATTCCCGGCTCCAGATCCGCCACCTGCACCTCGGGCACGAGCCGTTGGAGCGACGCGCAAAACTTCGCCTTGCTGAACGAGCGCACGACTTCATCCCAGGCCATCGCCCGGTGCCGGCGCATAAATTTCCACAGGCCGCCGTACGTCACCGCGTCGAACAGATCGCCGGGCCGCAGCCGCCATTTCGTATAACCCTCGCGCGCCAGCGCCAGCACGGCATTCGGTCCGGCCTCGACGCCGCCCTCGATCAGCCGCGTGAAATGCACGCCAAGAAACGGAAACGACGGGTCCGGCACCGGATAGATCAGATTCTTCACCAGATGCCGGGCCGATGCGCGCAGCTTGAAATATTCCCCGCGGAAGGGCAGAATCCGCGCCTCCCGCTCCTCGCCCGCCAGTGCGGCCACGCGGTCGCTGTGCAACCCGGCGCAGTTGATGATGTAGTCGCTCGAAAGATCTCCCGCCGCCGTGCGCAGTTTCCACACCGCGCCCTCACGCTCCGCCTTGAGCAAACCGGCATTCGTTTTGACCGTCACACCCTGCGCGGTCAGCTCGCGCTCCAGCGCCGTGCACACGCCCTGGTAATTCACAATGCCTTCCTCGGGCACATGGACCGCCGCGAGCCCGGCCGCATGCGGCTCCAGCTCGCGCAACTGCCCCTGCTCCAGCCAGCGCAATCCGCGCAGGCCATTCTGCGTCCCACGGTCCTGCAAGGTGTGGAGCCGCACAATTTCCTCCGGCGTGGTGGCAACCACCAGCTTGCCGCAAATCTCGTGGGCCACGCCGTGCTGTTCGCAGAACGCGACCATCCGCCGGATGCCTTTCACCGCGAGCCGCGCCTTCAGCGAACCGGGCTTGTAGTACAGGCCGGCGTGCAGCACCCCGCTGTTGTGCGTGCTCTGGTGCCGGCCGACCGCCGGCTCTTTTTCCAGCAGACTCACCTCCGCCTGCGGCGCGAGACGTTTCACTTCCAACGCGGTGCCCAGACCTACCAGGCCCCCGCCAATGATGGTGATGCTTGTCGGCATGACTACCTTGCCACGTTGACGATAGGTTCGTGAACCTCAGCTAAAAAATTTTCCGCCCGGGCGTGATCTTCCGGCACCCCGATGTCCAGGAACCGGCCATAGTCCCGGTAGCCATAAAGCCCGTCGCCGGTCCATGTGCCCAGCACTTCCTTTTCCAGCGAAAACGCGCGGCCCGCCGGCAGTCCCGCCAGCACCTCGCGCTCAAACCAATACACGCCGCTGTTGATCCAGCCGCCGCCGGTCAGATCGGGATTTTTCTCCACGAAACGCCTGATCTGTCCATCGGCGCCGATTTCCACCCGACCGTACCGCGAGCCTTGTTCGACATGCGCCATCACCACCGTCACGCGGGCCTCGCGATCCTGATGCCACGCGAGGGAAGCCCGCAGATCCGTGTCACAGTACGAATCGCCATTTAAAATCAGCACGGTTGCCGAGGTTATCAGCGGCAGCGCCTGCCGTATCGCCCCCCCGGTGCCCAGCGGCTGTTCCTCGTGGGAGTAGGACAATTGCATGCCCTGGTACTGATCACCGAGCGTCTCCTGCACCTGCGCGCCCATGTAGCCGGTGCACAACACCACCTTTTGCCAACCTTGCGTGGCCAGTCGGTCCAGCAGGTAGGCGATGAACGGCTTCCCGCCCAATTGCGCCAGCACCTTGGGCCGGTCCGCCACCACGGAACGAAGCCGCGTCCCCGCGCCTCCGGCGAGAATCACCGCCGTTGTTTGGGCAAGAGCGATCATGAGTCGTGTGCGAAATTTTCCAAAGCCATTCTCGGGCCGAGGAGAAAAGGGGAATTCTCCTGTTCGCTCGAAAAACGCAGCCCGGCGAGCGCCTCATAGGACGGCGGCAAATCCGCGCGCATCAACCGGCCGTAAACCGGATCGCGGGCCAGCAGGCTTTGGCAAAGCCGCGAGAAATCCTCCGGCATGGAAGCAGGCACCATCATTGAAGGGCAATGCGCGGGAGAGGACATGCGCGCATGGGTTTGCAGCTTTCAGGCCAGACCGGCAATCGAGGCTTCCATGCCGCTGATCCTTGCCTCTTTAAAATAGTTTGGCGCGATCACGCGCCCCATTCTCGAAAAGACCCCGAGAGGATCGAACGGCCCGATGGCAAATATTGCCGGCCGGCCCCGATCGCGAATCCCATCGCATCATAAACTCCTGACCGGCGGTTTCCGGCAAAATCAAGGATGACGCGCCAAGGCTGTCTCAAGCGGGCATAACGCGCCACGCGCCGAATCCAATCCGCATAGGCTGCGGACGGGCGTCGAAACTCACTCGTGTCGGGCTTGCTTGTCGGGCCATAGCTTTACGCGACGGCCTGTTCATCAAGGGTCCTGTGTCGGCTTCGCTACACAGAACCTTCTGAGATGGGCTCTTTCGGTGAAGGGGAATCGATCCGCATATGCGCCCCGACTACTCCTAAACTCCACCATGTCTCTAACTCTGGAAACAACACGAGCAGCTCGCTCACAACCGCATCAGGCTCATAGCTAGATCGGAAGAGAAACAACCTCTTGTATGCGGGAACATCTAGGCGAAACCAGCTACCCAAAAGCAGGCCGCGACGTCGAAATAAACGTCCGCTCTCATCAGCGGCGAAAGGCCATATCTCACGGGACGCCGATTCTTTCTTCTCATCGGGGACTGCTCGCAGGGAGGACATGCCGCAATTCACGACAAAGCGTGGCCGGCCGCCTTTGTCCCACTGGATGTCGAATGCGTGGACCATATCGTCCCTGCGACGGCGGAAGGTGGTGGAAATCGGCTGAGAACTGTGATCGACGCTAAACCCACGCTCTTCCGCGAAAGGAATAAGACGCTTCTTCAATGCCGCGCGGAGAGATGTTGAAGCACCCATTTTTCTTCGGCTAGATCGCTTCAGATCAGCAACGCCCGTCAGGCGGGCAGACCGAACTTTTGATATACAGGGCCAATATTGAACGGAAACATCATCGACGATTTAGGTGAGATCAAGGGCGTTCGCTGTGGTGATTGGATCGGCTTCAGTGCGGCGTCGCTGCGGCATCTGACTTCGAATTTTCTCTCCGGATCTTCTCAATCTCCGCTTCTTGTTCTTTCTGCCACTGCCAATTCAGGAGACGGATGACTAGCCAGGTCGCGCCAATCACTCCGAGAACGGCCATAACTCCGTAATACCATGGCAGGTATATAATCAAAATAAGAGACATGGCAGTCACCAAGATTACTGCTTGAAACATTAAATTCTGAAAACTGCGTTTCATTTTTCGTCCGCCGATCGTTACCAGTCAGCCGACGACCGGCGAGCGCAAACATGACCCTTCCGAACTGAAACTGAATCTTGAGCGTGGAGCGCCATGGGCGATTTAGTCCGTGAGGTGGTCGTTGGCTGTGGTGGTGGGTCATTTTTTGCGTCGGCTGAATTTCCGTTGCTAGGGACGACCCTCGTTCTTGCGAGTAAGACTTGGTATTAGAAAGGGAACCCGCCGTTTGTATTCTCGGTAGGTCTGACCATAGCGGTGATCTAACTCGACCTCTTCAAAGAACTTCAAATTGAAGACGGGAACGGGAATGACAACCAGAAGAGCGCCTAGCGTGAGCGCGGTCGATCCGGCCAGCAAGCCCACTCCGATGCACGCTAAGTAGAAACCCAAAGACATTGGATTTCGAGTTCTTTGGTAGACGCTTTCACTCACGATCCGCTGAGTCAGCAAGAAGGCTGCCGCTCCTTTTCCCACCTTGATGAGGCACTTATTCGAAGCGACAAGCAGGACGGTCCCAATAACCACCAAAAATGCCCCAACGAGCAGAGCACCGGAACGAAATGGCAAAGGGGGGATTCCAAGGAGCTCGTCATAACGGGTTAGGCCCGGATAGAAAAAGCTGATCAGGCCCGGGAACACGAGACAGCTCCAGTACATGAGATGGCTAAAGCGGCTTAGTGACTCAGCGGCTTCCCTTGTCGTGTTACGCCTGATACGTGCACCAATAACGAGCGTCCCGACCAAAAAGGCGAATGCACCTGCCACTTGAAGAAAGACGGTTCCCATAACTGTTTCGATCAACGTTACGGATGAGACACGCGCTGGCGAGCGTGGAGTGAGTCCTTTTAAAAGCGGAAAATGACAGGCGGAGATAAAGGATACGATTCAGATCACATCCCGCGCGTTGTTCTGGGGCCGGCTTATAGGCTCGGCTCTTCTGATGCTTAGAATCCATACTTGGTGGGATTTGCCAACACGGTGTCGGTCGTCGAAGCAGCTTCTTCTTGGGTGAGCGCTACCTCGCATAGCACGGCAATCATCTCATCTCTCTTTCGTGCCCGAACCGAAGCGTCCCAACGGTCGATGAGGCCGCATGCGCATAGTCGCTCATTCACGGTCATGCCTGAAAGCTCTCGATCTGTAGGGCGCATGGGCATGGAAATTCTTCCGCCGAGGTATTCGCTTCAGATCAGCCACGTCCGGCGAGCGGGCATGCCGTCCTTTTTGAATAAATGGGCCATGACGGGCAGATTGCGGGCCAAGTGTTCGAGGGCAATCTTCGATTTATAAACCGATGCTTTCGCCGGTTCTTAACCCTCGCCAAAAACACATTCACGCGCGGACCAAGCAACACCTCAGGTTGTAGGAGCCGCAAGGAGGTGAGCAGGCCGTCTTGGCGGGCGTTAATCACGCCTGCTCAGATAAACGGGCGGCGGTCGAGCACGAGCTTCAGGGGTTTCTCGGTGATGACTTCGTGGACGCCGAGGAACTGCTGGGCTTCGGCGGCGATGCTGAGCGCGGCGGTGAGGGAGTGGGCCGCCATCTTGCCGGCAAGCAACTGGCTCCGGCCCTCGGCGCTGTACACGTCGCGCACGAGCACGCGCATCATACGGCGCACACACTCCTGCACGTCGGCAAAGCGGTGCGGGCTCTGGCGGAGCGTGCGCGTCATGAGATACATCGGGTCGATCATCATCCAGAGATGATTGGTGGGATGCCAGTAGCCGTCGGGCTGCTGGAGCCGCAGCACCGTGTCGATCCGCTTTTCCGGATACGGCATCTGCCGGTTGAAATGGTTGTAGAGAAAATGATAGTGGAACGTGCCGCCGATCTGATCGAAATCGCCGCCGGGCGGTTTGTCCCGGCCCATCAGGCCGTTGTTGGGATCGAAGAGGCTGTCGCAAAACTTGAAGTACTCCGCAAACCACGCCGGCGTCCCGAGCTCGGGCACCAGTGCGTAGATCGAGCCAATGCCCGCACCCCGGTGGCTCCCGAGGTACACCTCTTTCCGCCAGTCGATGGTTTCGAGGAAGCCCCGGATATCGGCATACTTGGCGTCCATCCGCACCGGATGGCGCGGGGTGAGGTCGAGCAACTGCATCGCCGCGAGCGCGAAGGCCGTGTTGTGCAGCGGATCGTGGGTGGGATCTTTTTCGCGGAGCCAGCCGGTGTCGGGATTTTGAAACTCCTGAAACGCGGCCAGCCATTCCGCGCGCTCTTTTTCCGAGGGGCGAAGCTCGCCGAGCGTGTAGAGATTGCAGGCCATGTCCGCGACGCCGTAGAGCTCCGTGGCGGTCTGACCGGGCGAACGGGCGTAGCGGCCCGCCCCGCCGGGCAGACGGACGGTGGGTTCAAATTCGGTGATAATCCAGCGGACGAATTCGCGCAGGTCGCAGACCGGCTCGTTGGCCGGAGATGAAACCGACGAAAGTGTGCCGGACGAAGTCGCCGAGACCGCCGGAACCGCGGAAAGCAAAGCGAGCGCACCAAGGCCTTTCGCGCTGGCGCCGAGAAATTCGCCGCGAGTGAGACGAGGAGCCGCAACGGCAGAAGGAGAGTTTTCAGGATTCATAAGAGGAGAAGTAAAAGACAGGGGTCACCACGAAACACCCTAAACACACGAAAAGAATACCGGCGGAGGGAGATCGGAGCGGGGTTTCTGGAGGTCAGGAATAGATCATTTCGCGAGGCTTAGCCTTGGAGAAAAAATTAACCACAGATGTCACCGATAAACACGGATCGAGAGAAAAGAGACCGTGGTATTAAGTCGTCGCACAGTAACGTGAGGAATGGGGCTCGTTTTGCCATATGGTTTGTCATTGGATTTACCCGTGTCCATCCGGTTAATCCGTGGTTTCTACGGCATCGTTTTGCCAGGCATCAGCGCATGATGCCGCCAGGTTCAGTGGTCTCGAGTTCGTCGAACAACTGGATGGCCGTGGCCGTGCCAAGATCGACCGGGTCTTTCCACGAACGCAGGGCCCAGACGACTTTCTTGGCGGGCGTCACCTCAAGCACCTGGACGCTGTCCGGCCATTCCGCGAGATTTTTGTCGCCGGCGATCCAACTGCAAATGACCGTGTTGCCGTTGGCGAGGCGGTTGGCCGTCTGCAGATTGCCCAGAATGATTTCCGGAACATCCGCCGGCGTGAATTCCCAGACGGTGTGACCGGCCGGATCGACCTCACGCACATAGCGGCTCCAATCACCGGCGATCAGGGTGTTGCCGTTTTTCAAGCGCACAGCGGACCACGGCGACTTTGCCTCGACCGACCAGAGCGCTTTGCCGTCAAGATCATACTCCACCACCTTGCCCTCGCCCAGGTGCGGCACGAGCAGAGTGCGGGCGGCCGTCATACGGATGTGGCGGAACTGGCCGTGCGTGCCCTTGACCGGCGTGGGGATGACGATCTCACGCTCCACCGCGTTGGTGCGGGTGTTGATGATCATCGCCTGGGCAGGATTGCCGTTGCGCATGATGAGCACGCGGTTTTCGCCGATGGCCTGGATGGAGTGAATCTCAGTGCCGGCAGGAGCAGGATAATCCCAGACCACCTGGCCCTGTTGATTGACCTCCCCCGCCCCGGACATGCGGGAGAAAATCACGTTCCCGTTCGGCAACAGCGTGGCGTCGTCGAATTCCTGCACACCACCATCGGCACGATGCAGCGGCATGGAATACGACCAGACAATTTTGCCGCCACGCACGACGAAGACCGACTGTTTCTCCGGCTTCCGCGTATCCCATTCGCCGGCATAAAGGAAATCGTGCTGCGCCGGGCCATTGCCGGGGAGCACGGCGGGAGACATGACCCGCGGGGCCGGAGCGGGCACCACTGGCGGTGTGGGATCAGCCGCATTGGCCTGGATTAAAATGGTGAGGCCGGTGAACACACTGACAATGAGGGTTGGTTTCATGGGGAAAGGGATGCGGGCGGGAAAATAATTTTCAGCGTGAGGAATGATGCATTGCAGAAATTATTATTGATCGCGGCACCGGGTTCAACGGAGCAGCGCCGAAGCGCACCACAGAATCGGAGCCTGACCGTGCATGTCGCCCACCTTGCGCGGGCGGTCGAGGTAGTACTGACGATCGCTCTTCTTGTTCGTGCCGATGCAGACCTCCCGCACATCGGCGTCGGCGTTGAGATAGGTGATGAGCTGCAACCAGGCCTTCTTTGCCGCCGGTCCATAGGTCGCCTGATCGAGCCAGCCGTTTTTCACTCCGGTGATGAAGGCGAAGGTGAACATGCCCGTGCAGGACGACTCGGGCCAAGCCTCCGGCTGGTCAATCAACTGACGCCACATGCCATCCGGCGACTGATTCACCAGCAAAGTGGCCATCATTTTGCGGTACGCCGCCAAAATGCGCGGGCGGTCCGTGTGGTCTTCGGGCAGGGAGCGCAGGAGTTCGGTCATGCCCGCCGCCATCCAACCGTTGCCCCGGCCCCAGAAAAAAGGCACGTCCGGCGCATGGAAGAAAAGTCCGTTGGGCTGTTGCAGGCGCTCAAGGTAGACCACCATCTCATGGGCCGTGCGGTCGAGGTAGCGCCGATCACCGGTGGCGCGATATGCCTGCACCTGCACGGCGGTGATCATGAACATGTCGTCGATCCAGAAGCGGGTCTGGTTCGTGAGATTGTCCGCGAGCGGATTGTCCCACTGGCCGTCGGCCATCGCCAGACCCACCTGCCGGTAGCGATAGCGCTGGGTCTGCAGATAAATTTCGAGCGGCAGGGCCCCGAAGACGCAGGCGTCGACATGATTGATCGGCGGAATGCGCCAGGCGTTTTCCGGCAGAAAAAACGGTTCAAAACGCTCGACGAGCCGGCGGGTGATGTCGTCTTCACCCGCCAATTTCGCAAAGGTCAGCGCGCCATACCAGGTGCAGACCTCGGGATAGACGATGAAATGGTTGTCGGCACCCCACTCCAAATGCGGGCTGGCGAGAAAGCGTTCCGCCACCCGGTGGCCGATTTCCCGGGGCGAAGTGCCCGGCGCCCACGGACCGAAATCAGCCGCAGCCGGAGCGGACGCATGGGCGACAAGGCCGGTAAGCAGCAAGACGAGGAGAAGTGATTTCATGCCGTAAAGGAAATTGAACTGGAAACAGGCGCTCTAAAATTTCTCCCGGGCCACGACGGCTTCGCGCCTGGTATCGGGGATATTCCGACTGTTTGTCACGGAAAAATCCATGACGCCGCGCAGATCAAACTGCGGCGCCGAGCCCGTGCCGCGCTGGAGGTTGAGGTGGTGAAACCACGCGTCCTGCACATCGGCGAGCACGATGGCGGGACGGGCCTCGGGCTTGGCATAGTCGATCTTCACGTCGTGCATTTCCAGCCCGGTGACATGGCGGAAAAAGAAAGCGTACGAGGGCATCGAGCCGAACATGCTCGGCTCAGGATATTTGGTTTCCTCTTCGGGCGGGACGCGCTCACTCAGCTCAGCCGAACCGCCGCCTTGCTGAACAATCCTGACATTGGAGAAACGCAGGTCTTCGATCGGATGGCCCGGCAGGCCACTGATCACGCTGCCCAAAATCCACTCGGCATCGGAAGCCACCAGGTTGTCCACACTGATCCGGCGGATCGTGCCGATGGGAGTGTTCTCGGGGCCGCGCATCCGGCGACCGAGCCGAATGAAAATCGGCGAGTTGGCGACGTGGCGCATCGTGATGTTCGAGATGGCGACATCCTCGATGCGCGAACCATCCACGCTTTCGATGGCGATGCCGCGACAGTCGTCGAAAACACAGTTGGTGATGGCGATGTTCTTGAAATCACCGTTGGACTCGGTGCCCAGTTTGATGCGGCCGGTACGGTAGGATTTATATTCCGGCGCACTCCGCTTGAAGGTGGCGTCGAGCAGCGTGCCTTCGTCGAAATTCCCCGCGAGAAAGCAGTCGGAGATCGTGATGTTGTCGCAGTGGCGGAGACCACCGAGCCCGTACGAAGCCTTGAGGCAGATACCGTCGTCCCAAGGGGAATTCACGCTGCATTTCGTGACGCGAACGTTCTGGCAGGCATCGATGTCCATGCCGTCGCGGTTGGTATCGATCTTGAGATTGTCGATGGTGAGATTGTCGACGCCCGTGGCGAGAATCCCAAACCAGCCGCCGTGCAGCATCGAAAAATCACGGAGGACGACGTTGCGGCAGTCGCGGAGAGCGATCGCCTTGTTGCCGCAGCCGGGAGGATTGGCGTGGTAGCGTTTTTCGCCCTTCGACTCGTCGGCGAAACGATCAAAGCCGTTGTCCAGCCCTTTGCCGTGAATCAGGCCGGGACCGAGAATCGAAATGTTTTTCAGTCCGATGCCCCAGATCAGGCTGTTCTGCCAGTGGCTGTGCCCGAAGTCCTGGTAGTGCAATTTGTCGCCCCAGTCGTTTGGCTCAGGGGGATCAAAGGCCGCGACCTTCTCGCTCGCCGCCTCGATGGTCGAACCGGCTTCGAGGTAGAGCGTGATATTATTCTTCAGCCGGATCGACGCGGAAAGATAAGTGCCGGGAGGAAACACCACCGTGCCGCCCCCGGCAGCGTCGGCGGCGAGAATGGCGCGGTTGATCGCATCGGTATCCAGCGTCTGGCCGTCGCCGGTGGCGCCGAAGGCACGGACGTCATAGCTGGTACGGGCACCCGCACCGGCCGGATCGGCGGCCCGCGAATTGCCGGGCACGGAGACGCCGAGCAAGGCGGCGAGCAGCAGAGTGATGGAACGAAGACGGTGCATGAGCTTGGGTTGACCGGATCGGTCAGCGTTGGGCGGCGACCTGGGCGGCAGCGACCTCGGGCGTGCCAGGCGCGAAATTCTTCCGCAGGTAATTGATCACACTGGCCAGGTCGGCATCGTTGTAGACGGCACCGAAGGGCGGCATGACGTTGGAAAACTTCTCGCGATCGGCGGGCAGCACGGCGGCGGGGCCTTTGAGGAGAACGCTGATAAGACGCGTGGAATCGCCGGCCACGACCTTGCTGCCGGCCAGTGCGGGCTGCATGCCGGTCACACCGCTGCCGTTGGGCATGTGGCAGGCGGCGCAGACTTGCGCGTAGATTTTTCCGCCGGGAGTATCGGCGGCAATCGGTGGAAACGTTTGCGCGGCCACAGCAACGACAGATTTTTTACTGCCTGTCCGCGCGGGCTCCCCGGTGTAGATAATGCGCCAGAGGCGGCCCTTGTCGGTGTCGCCGACATACAGCGAGCCGTCGGGTCCGACCGCGAGGCCGCCCGGCCGGTAGTGCGGATCGTTCGGCGTGGCGGACTCCGAAAGATCCGAAAAGCCGTCCGCGAATGTCTCGTAGGTGCCGCGCGCCACGCCTTTTTCGTCGAACGGCACGAAGGCGACCTTGTAGCCCGCCTGCGGTCGCGGCGCGCGGTTCCACGAGCCGTGGAAGGCCACGAACATGCCGCCGCGATATTTCTCGGGAAACTGCGTGCCGTTGTAATAAGCCATCTGCAGCGGCGCCCAGTGCGCGGGAAACGCGACGACGGGTTTGTCAAAGAGCGGGTTGTCATCGCGCTTGCGATTGTCGCCGCCATATTCGGGCGCGACCATGCGGGCTTTCTTGATCGGGTCCCAATAAGTGTAGGGCCAGCCGATGTTCACGCCCTCGCGGAGCAGGTGCATTTCCTCGGCATCGCGCTCGGCGTTGTCGAGTTCGTCGTAAAATTCCGGTGCGATCGTGTTCATCTGGTCGCGGCCCATCATCACCATGAAAAACTCGTGCGCGACCGGATGCCACGCGAGCGCAAGCGAGTGGCGGTGGCCGGTGGAGAAGCGCACGCCGTCGGCCTGCGTCTGGTTGAGTTTGTTGGGATCGAAGCGCCAGAAACCGCCGTAGGTTTTTTGGAACTCGTCAACCTCGGCGGTGGTTTTGCCCTTCGCACCAAGGCGGCGGTCGCCATTGCTGTAGACGTTGTAGGGCGAACCGACCTCGACGATCATCCGGCCTTGGTCGTCAAAGGCGAAGGCCTTGGCGTCGTGATCCTTTTCCGCCGGCAAGTTATGGACGACGACTTCCACCGGGCTCGACGGCACGAGTTCGCCGGGGATGTATTTGTAGCGATAAACGGCCGTGCGGCTCGAATGGTAAAGCCAGCCATCGTGAAACAGGATGTGTGTGCCGCCGTCGCCGGGGCCGAACTCCTTGATGACATCGACGCGGCCGTCGCCGTCGGTGTCGCGCATCGCAAGGATGTTGCCGCGAACCATTTTGGCATAGATGTCGCCGTTCGGCGCGATGACAATTCCGCGGAGACGCTCGGGAGTGTTGCCGGCTTTGCGACCGACGACGAGGTTGTCGGCGACAAGGAGCGCGCGGAAGCCGGGCGGGAGGTCGATTCCACCGTCGTCAGGATCGGGCACGGGCAAGGCGGCGCGAGCCGGCAGGATCGCGCAGAAGGCAATGAGGGAGCCAACAAGGCAGCGTGAAGCGGAGAGGAATTTCATGCGGGGAAGAGGGAGGGAAGTTCCAACAGAGGATTAACCGGAAGTGACAACGCATAACAGCGTTGACCCGCAGGCCCAGAAAAAACTTCGGCCGAATGCAATGGCTCCAGTCTGGTCGGCGCACGGCCGGTCGGCCAGTTCACCCTGCTCCGGGTCTGCGGAAGTGGAACGCGGCCTGCGGGAAACTGGCCCTGCAAACGCCAAGGCGTCGGAGAATTTTCCGGCGGGAGAAATCGGATGACAATCCCTACTCGATGATTCCTTCCTGCCGGAGGACCTTCTCGAAATTCCCGCGGGTAATCAGAATGCCGATGGTACGGGTGTCGGGTGGCGGCACGGTGCCGTCCTTGATCCAGCGATAAAGCATCTCGGAAGTGTTGAAACCTTCCTGCGGGGCGGAAACGAGCATGGAGCCAAAAAACGGCGTTGGCTTCGCCTTGCGCAATTCGTCGATGCAATCGGTGCCGTTGATGCCGATGCCGATGGCATTGTCGGCGGTGAAGCCGCGGCCTTCCATGCCGCGAACGGCGCCGAGCACAGCGGTGTCGTTCATGCCGACAATCAGCCAGCGCTTCACCTCGGGATGCTGGGTGAGCAGAATATTGGCGGCATCAAAACTTCCGGGCACATCGGTGGTTTTTTGCGGGGCCTTGAAAATGCTGGCGGCGGGGAATCCGGCGGCTTTCAGGGCGCCGATGGCGCCGTCCGTGCGTTCGCGCGCCGTGTCGAGTTCCTCGAAAGTGACGACGCACACGCCGGTTTCCGCGACCGGCCAATGCCGATTTTGCATCTCGGCGTACAAGGCCTCGCCCTGGGCCGCACCGATCTTGGACGCGGACATGCCGAGATAGGTCACATCAGTCATGAACGCACCGCCGGCGGTCACAAAGCGATCGTCCACGGTAATGACCTTGAGTCCTTTCAGCTTGGCGCGGGCCATGATGGCCGGCCCGAGACGGACATCCGGCGTGCAGATCACGAAACCCTGCGCGCCGCCCGCCACGAGGCTGTCGATGGCGGTCATGACTTTCTCGCCGTCCTGCACGCCGAGCTTCACGAGATCGAAACTGTTTTTCGTGGCGGCGGCGGCGGCGCCCTTCCACTCGAATTGAAACCAAGGCTCCTCGGGCTGCTTGACGAGATAGCCGATCTTCACCTTGGCGGAATCGGTGGGGGCCGGATTTTTGTTGCAACCGGCAAGCAGGCCAAAGCACAGGGAAACGATCGGCAGGAAATTTCTCATGGGGGTAGAATAAACGTCCGATCTTGATGCACGAGGTACAGCGGCACGACAAGTCCAGGTTTCCACATTCATTTCCGAGCTTCCCATGCCGACGAAAATTCATGTAGCTGGGGCCTGCCCATGATCGCACCGCAAGACATTCAGATGATCGGCTCCGAGATCGCCGTCCGTTGGAACGACGGCAAGGAAACTTACATCACCTTCGCTTCCCTGCGCGCCGCGTCCCCGAGCGCGGAAGTTCGGGGAGAACAGGATATCTTCGGCAACAAGTATGGTGGCGAGGTGCCCAAGAACTACGTCGGCGTGGAGGTGACCGGCTGGGAACAGATCGGCAACTACGCGATCCGCTTCGAATTCAGCGACGGTCATCGCACCGGACTCTACAGCTATGATTTGCTGCGGCAACTGGGGGAGCAGGCGAAGTAAGGCGTACCTCGATTGTCGCCCTCATTGCAGCCATCGGCTCATCCCGAGGATTCGCCGGCCCACTTGCCGGACGTCAGCCTCACCGCCCCGCAATCACTCCGCGCTCGCTCTTTTCCACAAAGCGGAGGAAGTGCTGGAAATCGGGGGCGGCGGAGAGCGCGTGCTTGTGCATGGCGTCGAATGCCTGGGTGCGGTTCAGCCCGGTGCGGTAGAAGATCCGGAACGCCTGCTTCACCGCATCCATCCGCTCGGGGGTGAAACCATTGCGTTCCAGGCCGACCTTGTTGATCGAGCGGGCGATGGCGGCATTGCCATCGGCGATGATGAAGGGTGGCACGTCCTGGACGATCTTGGACATGGCACCGAGCATGACGTGGGCGCCGATGCGGCAGAACTGATGCACGCCCGCCCCCCAGCCGATATTCACATGGTCCTCGACAACCACATGTCCCGCCAAGGCCGATTGCGCGCTCATGACGAGATGATTGCTCACGATGCAATCGTGCGCGATGTGGCTGTAGGCCAGCAGCACATTGTCGTGGCCGATTTGGGTGAACTCCCCGTCGTTGGTCGCACCATGGATGCTGACGTATTCGCGGAAGACATTGCGGTCGCCCACGATCAGGCCGGGCTCGCCGCCCTTGAATTTCAAGTCGTGGGTCTTGGTCCCGATGCAGGTGAAGGGAAACACTTCGCACTGCCGGCCGAGCGTGGTGAGGCCCTCGACGTTGGCGTGGTGATGGAGCACGGTGCCATCGCCGATGACCACCTTCGGTCCGACGTAGGCGTAGGCGCCAATCTGGACGTCCGCCCCCAGTTGCGCGCCGGTTTCGAGGATGGCGGTGGGATGGATCTGGGTCGCCATGGACTCAGTCGACCTCGGTGTTGTCCACCACGGCAAACATCAGATCGGCCGAGGAAACAATCTGTCCGGCCACCGTGCATTCGCCTTCGGCGCAGGCGATGCTACCGCGCAGTTTGGTCATCCTGACCTTGATGTTGAGCTGGTCGCCGGGGCGGACGGGCTTGCGCCACTTCACCTTGTCGCAGCTCATGAAGAGGGCGACTTTGTTTTCCACGTCCATCTTGCGAAGCAGGAGAATGCCAGCCGCCTGCGCCATCGCCTCGATCTGAAGGACGCCGGGCATCACCGGATTGCCCGGATAATGCCCCTGAAAAAACGGCTCGTTGATCGTCACGTTCTTGATCGCCGTCAGGGTGTCGTCGTTCAACTCCACCACGCGGTCGATCATCACAAACGGATAACGGTGCGGAATGGTGTCGAGTATCCGGCGAATATCGAGGGAAGTCTCGACCGCGAGCTCGACCTTGGTCTTCGCGGGCTTGGCGGCTTTCTTGCCGCCTTTTTTCCACGCTTCATATTTTTCGAGCAGCAGTTTGGTCAGCTCGGCGTTGAGGGCATGACCGGGGCGCGTCGCCACGATGTGGGCTTTCAGCGGGATGCCGAGCAACGTGATGTCGCCGATGATATCGAGAATCTTGTGCCGCACAAACTCATCGGAAAAACGCAGCGGCTCCTTCGAGATGATCTTGTCGCCCTTGATCACGATGGCGCAGTCGAGCGAACCGCCCTTGATCTTGCCCAGCTTGATGAGCTCCTCGATGTCCTCGTAGATGGTGAAGGTGCGGGCGGCGGCGACCTGCGCGATGTAGATATCGGGATCGATGGTCAGCGAGAGGTGCTGGGTGTGGATGCCGCGGTCATCGGCGCTCGTGCAGGAAATTTTCAGGCCGTCGAACGGCAGCGCGATCACCGACGAGTTGCCCCGGGAAACCGAGACCGGCTCGGCGAGCGTGAAATACTCGCGCTCCGCCTCCTGCTCCACGGGTTCGCCCTGCTGGATGAGTTTCACGAACTCCCGGGCCGAACCGTCCATGATCGGCGGCTCACCCGCATCCATCTCGATGAGGACATTGTCAATGCCGCAGCCGCTCAGGGCGCTCAGCACATGCTCGACCGTGTGGATTTTGGCATGGCCCTGCTGGATGGTCGTGGCCCGAACCAGATCGGTGATCAGGTCAACCCGGGGCTTGATCTCGGGATGCCCGTGCAAATCCATGCGTTTGAACACCACCCCGTGGTTTGCGGGGGCGGGTTTTAAAGTCATATGCACGGCGTCTCCGGTGTGCAGGGCGTTGCCCTTGACGGAGACCTCGCGCAAAAGGGTGCGCTGCTTCATTGGTGAGTGTCGGCGGAGTGTCGGAAACGCCCTGCAAATGACAAGCTTGGAGATGACCTCTTCCGGGGTGCGGGCAGATTTCCCGCAAAATCTGGCCGGCGGGCATTCATCTTTGAATCCATCCGGACCGCGGCACCTTGGTAAAATCCGGAGATCCCGCCCCATCCGCCGGAAAAACTATTCGCGAGGACGTGGTTGACATCGCCGAAATCCCCTCGGTAATTTTGCTCCTTTCATCACCCAACATCCTCCTCTGAAAACGTCATGCCCGCTGCCAACGATCTCAAAAAAGGCCAAGTAATCAGTTTCAACGGTGAACCCCACCTTATCATGGAGACCCAGCATCGCACGCCGGGCAATCTTCGGGCGTTTGTTCAGGTGAAGATGCGCAATCTGCGCTACGGCAAGTCGCTTGAGCAGCGCTTTAATTCGCCCGATCACGTGGATGTCCTCCCCACCGACCGCCGCACCCTGGAATTCAGCTACGCCGATCGCGACACCTACTGTTTCATGGACCCGGAAACTTTTGAGACATTTGAGATCAGCGCGGTTATGATCGGCGACTCCAAGAACTACCTGGTGGCCAATGGCAAGGCCGATGTCCTCTTCATCAACGAAGTACCCGTCACCATCGACATCCCCTCCTCTGTCACGCTCAAGGTCACCGAAAGCTCCGAAGGCATCAAGGGCGACACCGCCAGCAACGTCCAAAAACCCGCCACCTGTGAAACCGGCCTGGTCGTCCAGGTACCCCTCTTCATCAAGGCCGGCGAACTGATCAAGGTCAGCACCGCCGACGGCAGCTACCTCGGACGCGCTTAAACGATCTCCAAGCGTTAAGCTCCCATGACTCTCAGCCTGCGACTCACGCCGCAGGCTTTTTTTCGCCTGCACAGTGTCACCTTTGCCGAGGTTCCGGCGTTCGTTCTGCCGGCCGACCGCAGATTGGTCGGACGGCCCATACGATCAGTCTCGCGTTGCATTCAACCCCCCAACCGACAAAAGAATTTTCTCGGACTTCCCATCCACCGTACGGTGACCACTCAATCCACCTCCGCAGGATAGGTTCCGACTCATCCTCGCCCCAGGCGCAAACTCCCAGCCCAAAACGTGCCCCGCAATGAGCGCCGATTCCCAACCAGCCGCCAAGCCGACGGAAAAACCCCGCGCCTTCAGCTTCAACCAATTGATCGACGATGAATTTAACCGCCTCGATCAAGCCACCCCCGGCAAAACCAGCCCGCATCAACCGCCGTTGATTGCATCGCCCGGCCGGGCGGACGAACCCTGGATCAGTTTCACGGATCGGGATCTTTTCGGGCTGGCTCTCTCCGGTGGCGGCATTCGCAGCGCCACTTTCAATCTCGGCCTGCTGCAGGCCCTCGAGCGAAAGCAACTGCTGAAAAATGTGGACTATCTTTCCACGGTTTCCGGCGGCGGCTATATCGGCGGTTTCTGGACCGCCTGGCGGCAACGCGCCGATAAAACATCCGGCGACACCCGCCACTTCCCTTCCCAACCATCACCGTCGACCCCGCCCGGCAAATCAGGCCTTCCCGACACACGCGAACAGCCTGAAATCCGTCATCTGCGCGAGTTCAGCCGTTTCCTGATGCCACGGGTTGGATTTTTCTGCATGGAGACATGGGCCGGCATCGTGACCATTCTCGGCGGACTTGTCCCTTCAATGACGGCGGCGATTTCGATGCTGGCGCTGCTGCATTACGCGTGGTTTTACCTGAGTTACGCGCTCATCACGGCCAGTCCGCTGTGGAGCTGGGTCTGGCTGAGCGTGCTGGTTTTCGCCTACCAGAGCCTGTGTGAATACGGCTGGCGTCATTCCGGCAAGGACGGCAACACATCGCAAAACCTGGGGTTGTTTATCCTTTTCGCCGCGACCGCCAGTGCCCTCACCGGCGTGTTCTGGCTCTATTGGCGCACCGCCTGGATGTGCGATTCCATGGACGTTTGGTTGCACAAGGTGCAGCAATGCTGGCAGGCCGGCACCGGCCGATCCTATCCGGTCGATACCGGTTTCGACTGCATTCTGTTCCAACCGGCGGTCATCCTGGTGATTGCCGGCACGGTTTTGCTTATCGCCCGCGCCATCGCTTCCCGCTTCGTGCGGGGCAACGACGCCATCCGCTGGTCGAGCATTTTTGACCGCGCCGCAGCGCGGTGTTTTGCGCCGGCCGTGATGTGGGCCGCCATGGCCCTCGTGTGGGAAGTTTGCCATTGGCTCCTGCATCAGGAGTGGAAATTCGCCGCGACCACCGGCAGCACCGTCACTTTCGGCGTGTTGTTTGTGTGGTTGCGCGACTGGCTGACCAAACCAACGGAGGAAAACCTCGCCAGCACCCTGTTCGGGCGGATCGCCGAGCAGATCAAGCCGATGGTCCCGCAACTGCTGGCCATCGCATTCGTGTTCTCGATGCTGGTGTCTGTCGGTGTGCTGGTGCAGGGGTTCGGTCTCGGCTGGCCGTTCCGCGTGGCCATCGGCGCCGGCTCGGCGCTGATTCTCACCCTGGGCACCCTGATTTTTTTCGACCCGGCGCGGGTCGGCATGCACGATTTCTACCGCTCCCGCATCTGCCGCTGCTTTCTCGGCGCGGCCCGGGCCGCCGGTCAGTCCAACCCGCGTCCCACTTCCGAGCAATACGGCGACGACATCACCTTTGGCGAACTGCGGAAAAACACGGAAAAGCAGCGTCCCATCCATCTGGTGTGTTGTGCCGCGAACAATCTCGCGGGCGACACCCTTGGCAGTCTTTACCGCGGGGCGCGCAGCGCGGTCATCTCACCGTTCGGCATCAGTCTCGGCAGCCATGCCGCGACCTGCGACAATCTGCGGTATTCTTCAGCGCTGACGGCATCCGCCGCCGCGTTCAATTCCCAGATGGGCCGGGTGTCCATGGACCTCGGGCCCGCCGTCGCGTTTGTCATGAGCGCGTTCAACCTGCGCCTGGGTCTTTGGGTGCCCCATCCGCTGATGCGGAACCCCCGCACGCCCCTGCTGGCCGGCCGGCCGTTCTACTATGAAATGTTCGGCCAGACCAAGTGCGATCCCCTACCGCCCGACGACGGTGGAGAACTGCTGTATCAAAAGATCAAAAAACGCGTCGAGCCGCTCGCGCAGCAACTGCCGCAGGCCGCGCACCAGGCCACGCGCAACATGATGAACCTGGTCGCCAGCAAGCAAATGGCCGATGTCTGTGCCGACAAAGCCGGCGAACTCTCGGCAAAAGTGGTCGGACTCGCCGCAAACCGCATACGCGACGTCCAGTTCCTCCATCTTTCCGACGGCGCCCATTTCGAGAATCTCGGATTGTACGAACTCGTGCGCCGGCATTGCCGCTACATCATCGTATCGGACTGCGGCACGGATCCGGAGGTGGCCTTTGACGATCTCGCGGTCGCCCTGCGCAGCATCCGCGAGGACTTCGGCGTGGAGATCGATCTCGATGCCAGTCCCCTCCGCGCCGAGGACTCCGGCCGCGCCCGGCAGCACGCCGTGGTCGGCACCATTCACTACGACGGGCTGGGCGGCACGGACAAAGGGACCATTCTGCTTTTCAAGCCCACTCTTACCGGGGATGAGCCCACCGATATCATCCAGTATCAGGTTCGTCACCCCGCATTCCCCCATGAATCCACCGGCGACCAGTTTTATAACGAGGCCCAATGGGAATCCTACCGGCGGCTGGGGGAGCACGCGGGCGATTCCGTCCTGCAGCCGCTGGCGATGGATCCCGGAAAGAAGCAACGCGACGAAACCCAGTTCGTGGAGAACGTGTTTCTCGACGCCACCCAACGCTGGTATCCGGCGGCGGACCGGCAAAGCGAAACCTTCCTGGCGCTCACCCAACGGTGCGCGGATGTCGAAGCCTCCCTTTGCGAAAACGCCCCCGCCAGAATCCGCGCGGAATTTTTCCCCGAGGTCGCCGCCGCTTTCACGCCCGTCGCCAAGGCTCCGGCCGAGCAGCCGGCGGAAGAAAAACCGTCACTCCTCGACGAGGAGGTGTGCGTCGTGCATTATATGATGCTCATTGCCCAGTTGATGGAGGACGCCTGGGTCGCGGCGGATCTGGAGAACCAGTGGGCCCATCCGCTGAACGAAGGCTGGATGAATTATTTCCATCGCTGGGCGGCCACCCCCTCTTTCCGCCGCTGGTGGCCCATCATCAGCCCGATCTACAACAACCGTTTCAGAGGGTTTGTGCAGGATCGTTTCGGCATCCGTCTGAAAGAAGCCAATGGCACCGGCACCGGCGCGGCCCTCAAACTCGTCGCCCTCACCGACCCCGCGCAGGTCAAAACCGGATTCGCCTGGCAACACTGGCTCCAACGTCACGGCCCCACCAATCTGAGCGGCATGCAGGCTTTCAACTACCAGCTCACGCTCGAATCCGTCCCGGACGGTTTCAAGCCGCAGTCCGTCCAGGCGGGTTTCCTCCTCTGTCAATGGGGCGAGGATGACGAGGGGGCCTTTGTGCAATGGCACATGCGGCATCTGTTCGTGCCTCACGCACTGGTCGGATCCGGCTTTGTCACCGGGCTCCTCGAAGAAGTGATCGCCCACTTCCAGAAACAACACGCCATCGGAACCGGCCCCGACCGGCTGCAGGTATTGCTCGATGGTGAATCCACTCCGGGAGAAACGGACTCGCAGCGGGACATCGGTCACCGGTCAAAACGGGTTCATCTCATCAATTTCTACAAGAGCCGCAGCTTTGTCATGAGCTCGCCGGTCCATGATCGCAAAACCCCATGCCTCCTGCGACTCAAGCTTGGCCCGCCCAGACCGTCCGGTTGATATCCGCGGCCGGGCGAACTTGATCGCCCGGCCGGCAGGTCCGAAAACTTCGAGCTGCCGGAAATAAAGCTACCAGGGCGCCTGCGACAAACCGCGTGTGCTGACGGCGGCAATCGCCGATTTGTAGATGGCCGCCGCTTCTTCGGCACTGCTCGCCGTGGTATTCAGGTCGCGCAGATGTCCGTCGCGCAGCCCGTAAATCCAGCCATGCACCGTCAGGGACTGGCCGCGCGCCCAGGCGTCGTGCGCAATCGTGGTCGAACAGACGTTGGCCACCTGCTCAATGACATTCAGTTCGCACAGTTTCGCGCTGCGCGCCGTGTCGTCGCGCAGCACGCACAGACATTCGTTGTGCTTGTCCCGCACGTCCTGCACATGCCGCAGCCAGTTGTCGGCCAGACCGACCCGCTCGCAGCGGATCACCTTGCCGACGCCGCCGCAGCCATAGTGGCCGACCACCATGACATGTTTCACCTTTAACACGTCGACGGCAAACTGGAGAACGGAAAGGCAGTTCAGATCCGTATGCACGACCACGTTGGCAATGTTGCGATGCACAAACACCTCGCCGGGGAGCAGACCGATGATTTCATTCGCCGGGACGCGGCTGTCGGAACAGCCGATCCACAAATATTCCGGAGTTTGCTGCCGGGACAATTTCTGGAAAAATTCCGGGTCGCGCCGCTTGATCGCCTCGGCCCAGGCCACGTTCTGATCGAATAGATGCTTCAGGCTGTGCATACGTACCGCATGGTTGTTCCGGGCGGGGGATTTTGTCCACCCCGGAATATTCCCACGGTCCGGCCGGCCGCAAGTTGCCCGCCGGCCGGAGCATGCTAATTTTGCCCCATGCCACGCTGTCTACCCCGACTGGTCATTCTCGTTATCCTGCTCGCCTATGCTTCCGCCTCCCGCGCCGCCTATGATTTTGGCCCTTGGGCACCGGGCACTTCGCCCGAGGAAATCGGCCGGCGCATCTCCGCCAACTTCCTTCCCCGGCCGCACATGCTCCTCGGCAGGGACCCCGTGATCCATTACGCCGAGGTTTGCACCTGGTATGGCGCGCTGACCTTCGCCCGGCTCAGTCACGATACCGCGCTCCGGGCCAAACTCGTGGACCGTTTTGAACCGTTCTTCCGCGAAGAAAAAAGCCTGATACCCACCCCGCAGCATGTCGACTGGACCGTCTTCGGCGCCGTTCCCCTGGAAATTTTCATGCAAAACCAGGATCTTCGCTGCCTCGCCCTCGGGGAATGGATGGCCCAAAGGCAATGGGGCGAACCCTTCGGCAACAAGATCGAACCGCGTGCGCACGAACACCTGGCCAAAGGGCTGAGCTGGCAAACGCGTCTGTGGATCGACGACATGTTCATGATCACCTTGGTGCAGCTCCAGGCTTTCCGCGCCACCGGCAACCGGCTCTACCTCGATCGCGCCGCCAAGGAGGTCCTCTATTATCTCGACGAACTGCAACAGCCCGGCGGACTGTTCTACCACAAACCCGATGTCCCCTTCTATTGGGGTCGCGGCAACGGCTGGATGGCCGTGGGCCTGGCCGAAATCCTGCGTTCCTTCCCCGCCGATCATCCCGACCGTCCCCGCATCATGCAGTGCTACCAACGCATGATGGAAGCGCTCCTCAAAAATCAGGACGCCGGCGGCCTGTGGCACCAGTTGATCGACGGACCGGACTCATACTTGGAAACTTCCGCCACCGGCATGTTCACCTTCGCCTTCATCACCGGAGTGAAGGAAGGCTGGCTCGACGAAAAAACCTACGGCCCCGCCGCCCGCAAAGGCTGGCTCGCGCTGGTCGGTTATCTCGACGCCGAGGCCAATCTCCGGGAAGTCTGCAACGGCACCGGCGCCAAGAACGACCGCGAGTATTACCTGAACCGGCCGCGCATCACCGGCGATTTTCATGGGCAGGCCCCGGTGCTCTGGTGCGCCAGCGCGCTGCTGCGTTGACCATGCCGTAAATTGAAACATTTGTAGTCTCCTGCTTGCGGGCGATTACTGGCCGCTGCATTTTCTGATTTTATATCAAACAACTTGAACCGTATCCTGATTCTTTTCTCTTTAGTCTTTCTGGCAGCAACGGCAGTGGAAATTCCGCCGCCATGGGCCTACGGTTTCAACGAGCCTGCGCCGGCTCTGTCTCCCACTCCTGCCGCCACGCCACCGGCAGCCATTGCACCACCGAAGCCGCCCGATTCCCGTCTGCTGAGCCTTCCTGGCACCGACCGGCAGTTCACTTCCGCTGAGGTCAAAAATAATTTCGGCCCGGGCGACTGGTATCCCGGCGACCACCCCGTCATGCCGGAGATTGTCGCCCACGGCCGGCCGCCCCTCGTCTGGGCTTGCGCCCGGTGCCACTACCCGAATGGCAAGGGCCGACCGGAAAACGCCCCGATTGCCGGCCAGCCCGTCGAATATTTCATCGAACAATTGCAGGCGTTCCGCAACGGCGAGCGCCAGTCTTCCGACAGTCGCAAGTCCAACACTCCGCTCATGATCAGCTACGCCAAGGCGATGACCGACGCCGAAATGCGGGCGGCGGCGGAATATTTTGGCGCAATCAAATGGACCCCGTGGATCCGCGTGATTGAAACCGACCGCGTCCCGCAGACCATCCCCAAGGGCGGGATGTTTTTGCCGGTCGTGGGCGGAGCGGACGAGCCGATCGGCGAGCGCCTCATCGAAATTCCCGAAGATGTCGCCGCCGTGGAAGATCTTCGCAGTCCCCGCGTCGGTTTCATCGCCTACGTGCCGAAAGGCAGCATCAAGCGCGGAGAAACGCTGGTCACCACCGGCGGCGGCCGGACCACGCTTTGCGCCGCCTGCCACGGCCCGGATTTCAAGGGCCTGATTCTCCCCGAGACAGGCGCGATGCCCGGACTCGCCGGCCGTTCCCCCAGTTACCTGGTCCGGCAGATGTTCGACCTCAAGACGGGCATGCGTCATGGCAAACGCAGCGAGTTGATGAAGCCCGTCGTGGCCAGCCTCAGCAGCGCCGACATGCTGGCGATCGCCGCCTATCTGGCATCACTGACACCGTGATGGGCGTCGTGTCACCGCCTCTATTGCGCCGTAACAACAGCGGGCTGCCCTGACTCGTTCGGTGCCATCGGTTTCAACGCCGCCAGGTAGGATTGCAGCGCCTGCACAAAAGAATGGGTGCGCAACACCGCGGCAAAATACTTCCGTTCATTTGCCTCGTCGGGCCACAACGGCGTTTCACCGTCCTTCTTCTGGGCCAATCGCGCCGCACTCGCCTTGAGCTCCCACAGCGCACCCGTTTTGGGCAGCTGCTCGAGCACATGCCCCGTCTCCTGCATTACCCGCCACAATCTGGGCAGATCGGCAACTTTCTCCAGACTCGGGGAAACATGCCGGTGCGCCGGATCGAGCTCGACCAGCCTGAGCAAAAGATCGTCCCGCTGCGCCGGTGTGAATTTCAATTTGTCCTCGAGACCCGCCAGCCGATTCCACGCATTGAGATAGAGCGGGTCGAGTTTCACCGCCGCGCGATAATACTCCGCCGCTTCCGGCAGCCGCTCCTGTTCCTCGCGCAAATAACCGTTCAAATAATGCAACTGGGGTTTCTCCGGCCGGGCCTTGAGCATTCTGGTGAACACCTCCTCGGCCACGCCCTGCGACTTCTTCCCGGCGAAAACATGTTCGCACCCGAAACAATGGCTCTCCACCCGGCCAAAGCTGTCGGGCATCAGCTCGAAGGCCCGGCGGTAGTGCTCGGCCGCTTCGTCCATTTTCCCCTCATCCGCCAGCCGCACGGCCAGCCGTGATTGAATGCAATACGCATCCTGGAAAAACCCAAGGGACGTGCGGTAGAGTTCAATCGCGCGGGCATAGGCGCCGACCTCAAACCACCGGTCGGCGGTTTCCGAAAGCCGGATCGCTTTCACCACATTGGCAAAGAACGTGGCTTTATCCGCATCGCCCTTGGCCGCCATCACCTCGGACATGAAGGCGTACACACGCATCCGGTCGCCGCGGCCTTGCTCGCCGTCGGACGGATCGATGGTGATCGCCTGCTGGAGCGTGACGACCGCCGCGTCCCATTGCTTCGCCTCCAACTGCAGCCGCGCCTTCCAGATCAACGGGCGCTCCTCGTAACGGTCCGAAGCCGCCAATTTTTCCAGAAGAGGCAAGGCCTCCTGGCCGGCCAGCTTGAGATAGAATTCATAAACCGCGTCCACCGCGGGCGTCGCCACGAGCTGCGCCTCCAGAATCCGGAGCGTGAGCGCCAGATCGCCCTGCGCCTGGGTCACACGAGCCACATAATAGCCGACCGGTCTGCCCCGGTATGAAAGATGACGATTCAGCAGTGCGGCGGCATCCTTCGCTCCCCACCAGGCGTTCTCCTGCAACAGCGCCGCCGCCTCCGGCATATGACCGAGTTCGACCTCCGCGCACAATTGCACCGCCAAGATGTCCTTGATGACGTATTCCGAAACATAAAATGACGCAGCCTCATCGTCTTTCTTCGTCACGTTTTTCTTTTCGTACTCGGCAATCTGCGCCAGTGCCATCCGCCCGATCCGGGCGCTGTCGGAAAAATGGCCCAAAGCGTTTAATTCCGAGGCCAGTCCGCCGCTTGCCTGGATTTTTTGATCAGGCTTGTCGTTTTTTCCTTTTTCCAACAGCACTTCCGCCGTGGCCAGGGTCGAGGCGAAGCCAGTCGCGTCGTCCTGCAAATCCGCCAGCTTCAGCAGCCGCTCGATGATTCTCATCTGCACGGCGCGCTCTTTTTCTGTTTCCGCCGGGGTTTGCACCAGTGACCGCAGCCTTGTCAACGCGGGGGCAAACTCTCCGGTCGCCAGTTCGGTGCCCGCCTGTAATTGCTGCACTTGCAACCGGTCCATGCCTTGAAAGGATCCGTTATCCGCGAGAGTCATCAGCAACGCCTTGAGCTCGGTGCGACGCTCCAGCACCACCGAAAGCCGGGTAAAGCGATCCCACTCGTCCGCCGCGGGATTGACGGACAACCAAGCCTGGAGGAATTCCCACAGCTCCCGGGCGTGGGTCTCCTCCAGCTTCGACGCCATGGCGTACGGCAGGCTGATCTGCTCATCCTCGTCGCCACCCTTCCGCCGTTCGCTGACAAATTTTACCGCCTCCGCCGTACGGCCCTGTTGAATCAGTCCGGCCAGATAGTAACCGCAAGCCTGTCGAAAATCGGAATCTTGCGGGTCAATCGTCGGGAATTTCTGGCGCAAGGCTTCGAACAAAGCCATCGCGTTTTCATCCCGCACCAGTCCCCACGAAGGCACCTGCACCGTGGCAATTTCCGCCAAAACCAGCTTGGCCGCCAACTGGCGGGTGGCTTCACCCTGCGTGCTGCCGATCTCGATCTTGGCCCGCAGGCGCAACGCCCGGCGCAGCAAAATTTCCGCCCGTTCCGGTCCCGCGATCTTCACCAAGTCCGGCACATACAACGCGGGGGTGTAGCGATCCGGCTCCCCGCCGCTCTCCTTCTGTTGCACACTGAGCACGTAACGCTGGACGAGCGGATCATTCTGAAAAGACGCGAGCGCCTGCTGCTCCGCCGCGGTTTTTTCCTGATACTCTTTTTCCCAGGCTTCCATCTGCGCGCGGGCCGCCGCCTTGTCCTTGGTTTTTTCGTATTCCTCATAGATTTTCTCCATCCGTCCCTGCATGGTACGGGCCACTTCAAGCAACCGCTTCAAGTGCGCGAAATTTTCCTCGCCTCCCAGCGCGCGGATCACGGCGGCTTCGTCCACCGGCTCAAGCATCACCATCTGCCGCTCGAGAGCCTCGAGCTGTTTTTCCGGCGGCATCTCCGTCTCGTCATCCCGACCCGAAAGACGTTCCCGCAAATTGCGCAACGCATACCCGGTTTGACTGCTGTCCTCGGAGCCCGCAGCGGTTTCGGCCGCTTTCACCTCCGCCTCGATGGCCGTGCGGTCGCCCGCCAGATAGGCCAGCAGCCAGCTCCCCGCCTGCAGCCGTTGTTTTTGCAGCGGGTCCTTGGCGGGAACCTGCGTCATCGCAGCACTCATCGCCTGTCGTAACGCCGGCCACGCCGCCGGTTCCGGCAGTTGGCGCAGCAGATCAATCAACAGGAATTGCGCTCCATTGCCCGGCTGACCCGAGTAGCCGGAATCGGTTTCCAATCTGTCCTGACTTGCATAGCGCTGGAACTCGGCCACCCAGGCCGCGCTCCGTTTGTCCGTTGTTTCTTCGCCGGTGGCGGCCATTCCCGCACTCGTCGCCACGACACCCATCACGACCCAATGAAGGTATTTCATTGTCGCGCAGATTGAACATCCCCCGCCCGGTGACCAGAAAAAACATATCGGCAAAACCGGGTCTGTTCGGCATTGATCCAATGATCGCCGGGCCCGAATAGCGTCCGCTTTCACCCGGAATTATGTCGGCATCGGTCGGTCCCATGACATTCTTCTGACAAAGTTTTACCTGCTCCTGACAACATTTCCGCACCCGTCTGCTAAGATGAAGTCGAATCCCCCGTATAATCCCACGCAGCGAACCACCCCATCCGACCAGCCATCCCTATGAAATCTCAGTTTCTTTTGCGGACATTCGTCTTCCTTGCCCTAGCCACCATCCTCTTCGCCGGTCCGCGCGACGCACAGTGGAAAAAAGTACAGGAGGCGCAGCAGAAGGGTCTGCCCAAGACTGCGATCGAGGAACTGGAGCCGATCATTACCGGCGCCCTCGCCGACCAAGCCTACGCCGAGGCGATCAAGGCCATCGGCCAAAAAATCGCGCTCGAAGGCAGCATTCAGGGCAACAAGCCGGAAGAAAAAATTGTCCGGATGCAGGCCGAACTGGAAAAAGCGCCCGCCGAGATGAAACCGGCCATGGAGGCCATCCTCGCCCATTGGTACTGGCATTATTTTCAGCAGAATCGCTGGCGGTTCATGCAACGCACGCAGACCGCCGAAGCGCCCGGGCCGGACATCCAGACGTGGGACCTTGCACGTATCCTAACCGAGATCGACAAACACTTCACCGCCGCCCTCGCCGCCGAGAAAACACTCAAAGCCACTCCGGTCGCCGCTTATGATGATCTGCTCCGGAAAGGCAGCGTACCCGACTCCTACCGACCCACCATGTTCGATTTCCTCGCGTACGAGGCGCTGAATTTTTATCAGGCCGGTGAACACGCCGCGCTCAAGGCCGAGGACACTTTCGAACTCGATGCCGCCAGCCCGATCTTCGCCGATGCCGCCGAATTTGCACCCTGGCAACCGGTGGCCACAGACGACTCCTCCCCAATTTTGAAGGCGATCCGTCTCTACCAAAACCTGCTGCAGTTCCACCAAGCTGACGCCGATCGCTCCGCCTACTACGATGCCGACCTCGCCCGCCTCACCTACGGCCACAACATCGCTGTCGGTGAGAACAAGGACGACCGCTACAAAACCGCGCTCGAGAAACTCATCGACATCGCCGCCACGCACGAGATTTCCGCCCGCGCCCTCGCTGCGCTCGCCACCCAGATCAATCAGGAAGGTGATCCGGCCAAGGCCCACGAACTCGCCCGGCGTGGTCTTGATGCTTTTCCCAAAACCGTCGGCGGCGCACTGTGCTTCAACCTTGTCGAGTCGATCGAAGCCAAGTCCGCCCAACTCAACACCGAACAGGTCTGGACCGCTCCCTGGCCCACGCTCGACATCACGTATCGGAACGTGACGAAGGTCTATTTCCGCGCTGTTCCTGCAAATTTCGACGATTACATCAAGCAAACCCGCTGGAGTTTCAACGGTAACGATTACCACTGGAACCATCGGCTGATCGTCACGACACCCGCACTCGAATGGAACGCTGATCTGCCACCGACTGCCGACTACAAACAACGGACGGAAAAACTTCCCGCCCCGACGACCTTGAAGCCGGGGTTCTATTTCATCTTGGCCAGCCACGACCGCACGTTTGGCATCACTGAAAATCAAATCAGCGTCGTTTCCGTTTGGGTCAGCAACCTCGCCCTCGTGATGCAAAGGCGCAACGATGGCAGCCAGAACAGTGGTTTCGTCCTAAACGCCAACAGCAGCGAACCGGTCACAGACGCAACCGTACGCATCTGGGAACGCGACCGCGACGGTTGGTTCAGAGCAATCTCCCCGGCAAAAACCGATGAGAACGGCCGGTTCCAAGTTCCGATCAAGGACAATGGCAGTCTGGTGTTTCTCGCTGAGCAAGACGGTCAGGCAGTCTGCAGCAATCGCGAATTCGATTATTGGGGAAACCGTGTTCCTGATCACGTTGACTCGCAGACAGTGTTCTTCACGGACCGCGCCCTTTACCGGCCCGGGCAGACGATCAGCTACAAAGGCATTTCCATTCGGCACGACCAGAATGCGGGTCAATATTCCGCCATCTCCGACCTCCCACTCACCGTCGTCTTCAATGATCCCAATGGGAAAGAAATCGCCCGCACCACCCACACAACCAATGACTATGGTTCCTTCAGCGGTGTTTTCACGGCACCGCGCGACCGGTTGATGGGGCGGATGACCATTCAAGTCCTCGGCCAACCGAGCATGACTTTCTTTAACGTCGAGGAATACAAACGCCCGAAATTCCAAGTGGAACTCCCTGCGCCTGCCGAAGCGGCCAAACTCGACAGCCCCGTCACTCTCACCGGCAAAGCCACCGCCTATACCGGCGCAGCCATCGGCGGAGCCAAAGTGAAGTGGCGGATCGAACGCGGCGTGCAATTCCCATACTGGTGCTGGTGGTGGCAACCGCCCGCGATCAAGGCCATCGCGCACGGCACCGCCGTGACCGAGCCCGACGGCACGTTCAAAATTCGATTCACGGCCGAGCCCGACCGCGCCGTGCCCGCGAAAAACGAACCCGTCTTTCGCTTCAGCGTTCACGCCGATGTGACGGACACCACCGGCGAAACACGGTCCGACGACCGCACTGTGCGCGCCGGGTATACCGCTTTGCAGGCGACGCTGGCCTCGGGCGAATGGCAGACGCCGGCCACGCCGGTCGAGTTTACGGTTGAAACAAAATCACTCGACGGCGATCCCCAGCCCGCGGAAGGCATGGTGACAATCCAAGTCCTCAAACAGCCGTCAGCCGTTGAGCGCGCAGCGCTGCAACAAAGAAATTACTCTTGGTGGGGTCACAGTGCCGAAGAGCCGAAAGCGGATCCAGCAAATCCCGATTCGTGGGAACTGGGTCCGGTTGTCACCGAACACCCCTTCAAGGTCGATGCCACCGGAAAAACAAAGGTCACCGCGTCGTTGAAAGCCGGCATCTATCGAGCCTCGCTTGCGACCAAGGACCGGTTTGGGAAAACCGTCACGGCACGCCAGACCGTCCAGGTGGTCGATCCGCAGGCCAAGCACTACGACGTCAAACTGCCGAACCATTTCTCCTCTCCCAAGTGGTCGGTCGAGCCGGGCGAAAAATTCACTGCACTCTGGGGCACCGGGTACGACACGGGCCGCGCCTTTGTCGAGCTGGAGTGCAACGGCAGAGAGTTGAAGAGTTACTGGACCGGGGCCGACCGGACCCAGGAGCTCGTCGAACTGCCCGTCACTGAAGCGATGCGTGGCGGGGTTTCGCTGCGCGTGACCTCCGTTCGCGAGAATCGCGTCTACTCGAACCAAAGCATAGTGGACGTGCCGTGGTCGAACAAGCAGCTCACCGTGAAATGGGAAAGTTTCCGGTCCAAACTGCTGCCCGGACAGAAAGAAACTTGGACCGCGCTCGTAACCGGTCCCGATGCCCAGCGCACTGCCGCCGAGATGGTCGCGACGCTTTACGACGCGTCACTCGATCAATTTCAACCGCACAGCTGGCCGCAAGGATTCGGCGTGTTCCGCCACGAATACAACCAGGTGAGCACCGAGTTTCAAAATGCCAAGGTTGATTTCCGCCACATCGATGGCGGCTGGCATAGGGAATCGCGCAATGCAGATTGGCGTTACCGCTCATTTCCATCGGACATCATCACCAATTTCTGGAGCTGGCGTTTCAAAGAAGGCGTCGGCGGCAGGGCCGTTGCAGAGGAAGCCAGCTTATCGGAAGAGCCGATTGTATTGTCTGCCTTTGCCGTGGATGTAGACGATAGATTTTCCTATTCAGCGAAAGAAACCTTGGCCGGCTCTCGGCTGAGGACTGAACTCAAAGATGGGGGCGACGCGATCTCTGTGAGCACCAGACAGGCCTTGCAGAACACCAGCGAAAGTCTCGTTGAACCTGCCCCCGATCTCAACAAAGTCACCGCACGAAAAAACCTCAATGAGACCGCTTTTTTCTTTCCGCACCTGCTTTCCGGCGATGACGGCGTGGTGAAGATCCAGTTCACGATGCCGGAGGCGCTGACGGAGTGGAAATTTCTCGGCTTCGCGCACGACAAAGACCTCCGCAGCGGTTTCCTCACCGCCAAGATCGTCACGGCCAAGGATCTCATGGTTGAGCCGAACCCGCCGCGCTTCGTGCGCGAGGGCGATGCGATCGAGTTCACTGTCAAGGTCAGCAACCAGTCGGATAGGCCGCAGTCGGGCAAGGTCCGGCTCACCTTCGCCGATGCCGCCTCGCTCAAATCCGTGGACGACGCGCTCGGCAACCGCACCACCGAACAAAGCTTCGATGTGCCCGCAAAGCAATCACGCAGCTATGCATGGCGCATCGCCGTGCCCGACGGCATTGGATTTCTCACCTACAAAGCGGTCGGCGCGACCGCGCAGGCCAGCGACGGCGAAGAAGGATTTTTGCCGGTGCTGAGCCGGCGGATTCTGGTGACGGAATCGCTGCCTTTGCCCATTCGCAGCAAGACGACCAAGCAGTTCGAATTCAAGAAACTCGTCGACTCGGACAAGTCCGACACGCTCCGCAGCCAGTCGTTGACCGTCCAGATGGTGTCGCAGCCCGCGTGGTATGCGGTGATGGCCCTGCCCTATCTGATGGAATATCCGTACGAGTGCAGCGAGCAGCTCTTCAACCGGCTTTACGCCAACGCGCTCGCCCGCCACATTGCCAACTCCGACCCAAAGATCCGCCGCATCTTCGACCTCTGGAAAGGCACGCCCGCGCTCGACAGTCCGCTCACGAAAAACCAGGAGCTGAAGTCGGTGATGATCGAGGAAACGCCGTGGCTCCGTCAGGCGAATGCCGAAAGCCAGTCGCGCCGCAATGTCGGTCTGCTCTTCGATTCCAACCGGCTCGACGAAGAAACCGCCCGCGGCCTCCGGCAACTCGCCGAGCGTCAGCTCAGCGACGGTCTCTGGTCGTGGTTTCCCGGCGGTGGCTCCAGCGAATACATCAGCCTCTACATCACGACCGGTTTTGGCCGCCTGCGTCACCTTGGCGTGGAAACCGATGCGACGCCGGCAATCAAATCACTCACCGCCCTTGATGGATGGATGGAGAATAATTATCGGGAGATTCTGAGTCACCCTCATTCGGATGAATATGTCCCGAGCTACACCGACGCCTTCTATCTCTACGGTCGCAGTTTCTTCCTCAAAGACCAAGCTATCGCGAAGGAAAACCAGGAGGCCGTGGACTTCTTCCTCCGCCAATCCCGCAAATATTGGCTGCAGGTGAACTGCCGCCAGAGCCAGGCACACCTTGCCATCGGCCTGCAGCGTTTCGGCGACACCGAGACGCCGCTCGCCATCATGAAATCCATCAAGGAACGCAGCGTGACCACCGAGGAGATGGGCATGTTCTGGCGCGATCACGAACTGAGCTGGTGGTGGTACCGCGCGCCGATCGAAACCCAGGCGATGATGATCGAGGCTTTCGACGAAGTCGCCCACGATCCGCAGGCGGTGGAAGACTGCAAGGTCTGGCTCCTGAAACAAAAGCAGACGCAGGATTGGAAAACCACGAAGGCCACCGCCGACGCCATCTACGGCCTGTTGCTCCATGGCGACAACCTGCTCGCCAGCGACGCACTGGTCGAAGTCTCGCTCGGCGGCGAGACGATCAAGCCTGAGAAGGTAGAAGCCGGCACCGGTTTTTATGAGCAGAAATTTGTCCGCAATGAGATCAAGCCCGCAATGGGCGAGATCATGGTCAAGAAAACGGACGAAGGCGTCAGTTGGGGCAGCGTCCATTGGCAATACCTCGAAGACATGCGCAAGGTCACGCCACACGAAGGCACGCCGCTTAAACTGAAAAAGACGCTTTGGGTGAAAGAAACGACCAACAAAGGTCAGGTGTTGAAACCCGTGACCGGCGCATTGGCCGTGGGCGACGAACTGGTCGTCCGCATTGAACTCCGCACCGACCGCGACATGGAATATGTCCACCTGAAGGATCAGCGCGGCAGCGGCACCGAGCCGGTGAACGTGTTGAGCCGGTACAAATATCAGGACGGGCTCGGCTACTACGAAAGCACGCGCGACACCGCCAGCCACTTCTTCATCGATTACCTCCCGAAGGGCGTCTACGTCTTCGAATATTCGACGCGTATCCAGCTCAAGGGAAACTACCAGAGCGGCATCGCCGAAATCCAGTGCATGTACGCCCCGGAATTCAACAGCCACTCGGAAAGTTTCGCCTTGGAGGTGAAGTAGGCCCTAATTTCGGCGGGCTTTTTTTGACGGCTGGCGGTAGCTGACGGACTTGGTGGGTTTGCGGTAGTCGCCTGACTTGAGCGTATTGACTTGGTCGCGTAGCAAAGCGGCGCGTTCGAATTCCAACTTGTCGGCGGCTTCTTGCATCTCTTCCTCTAATTCCGCGATCACGGCGGCGACGTCATCGATCTCCTCGGCCAGCACATCGGCGGCCTGCTCGCGACCTGAACCGTCATACATCCGCAGGCTGGATTGGGCCGGACGTTTCACGCCGGCGGGTGTGATGCCGTGCTCGGTGTTGTAAGCAAGCTGGATGGCCCGGCGCCGTTTCGTCTCGTCCATCGTCCGGCGGATCGATTCGGTGATCACGTCGGCATAAAAAATCACCCGGCCGTTCTCGTGTCGCGCGGCGCGGCCGGAAGTCTGGAGCAGGCTGGTCGTACTGCGCAAAAAACCCTCTTTGTCCGCATCGAGAATGGCCACGAGCGCCACTTCGGGCAGATCGAGCCCCTCGCGCAGGAGATTGATGCCGACGAGGACATCGAAATTGCCCTGGCGCAGATTACGCAAGATTTCCACCCGCTCCAACGCATCAATGTCAGAATGCAGGTACTCGACCCGGATTTTCGCTTCACGCAGGTGGCTGGTGATGTCTTCGGACAACCGCTTCGTGAGCGTCGTCACCAACACACGTTCACCCTTTTCCGTCGCGGCGCGAATCTCGCCGATCAGATTTTCCACCTGATTCTTGATGGGGCGAATCGTGATCTCGGGATCAAGCAGGCCGGTGGGGCGGATGACCTGCTCCGCTACCACGGTCGAACGATTGATTTCGAACGGAGCTGGCGTCGCCGAAACATAGAGTGTCTGGCCGGTGACACTTTCGAACTCGGCGAAACTTTGCGGACGGTTGTCGAGAGCGGAAGGCAGCCGGAAGCCAAAATCGACGAGCGTTTTTTTGCGGGCAATATCGCCGTTATACATCCCGCCGACCTGCGGTACGGTCACATGGCTTTCGTCGATGAAGAGCAGAAAATCCTTCGGAAAGAAATCGATCAGGCAGAACGGCCGGTCACCCGATTTGCGACCGGCAAGATGCAGGGAGTAATTCTCGATGCCGTTGCAGAAACCCATTTCCTGCAGCATTTCCAAATCGTAGTTGGTGCGCATGCGGATGCGCTGGGCCTCCAGGTATTTTTGCTGCCCTTCAAAAAAAGCCACCCGCTGCTCCAACTCGGCCTTGATCCCGGCAATCGCGCCGTCGAGTTTGCCCTTCGAGGTCACATACTGGTTGGCTGGATAGAGATCGAACTCCTCAATCTTGCGCAGCACCGCGCCGGTCAATGGCTCGAACTCGCTCAAGGCCTCGATCTCGTCGCCAAAAAATTCCACCCGCAGGCCGTGCTCCAAATAAGCGGGCATGATGTCCACCACATCGCCCCGCACGCGGAAACTGCCGCGCGTCATGTCGTAGTCGTTTCGCTCGTAAAGATTGTCCACGAGCCGTTCCAGGAGCTTTTGGCGCCCGAGTCCTGCCCCGCGCCGCAGCAGGATTCGCATCGAGGAAAATTCCTCGGGCGAGCCCAGGCCGTAGATACACGAGACACTGGCCACCACAATCACGTCCTTCCGGCTGACAAGCGAACTCGTGGTCGCGATCCGCAGGCGCTCGATCTCCTCGTTGATCGAGGAATCCTTTTCGATGAAGGTGTCGCTCGACGGGACGTAGGCCTCCGGCTGGTAATAATCGTAGTAGCTGACGAAGTACTCGACGGCGTTTTCAGGAAAGAAGTTCTTGAACTCCGAGTAGAGCTGCGCCGCGAGCGTTTTGTTGTGCGAGATGATCAGCGTCGGTCGCTGGAGCTCTTGGATGACGTTCGCCATCGTGAACGTCTTGCCCGAGCCCGTGACGCCGAGGAGAGTTTGAAAGCGGTTCCCCGCGCGCAGCGATCGCACGAGTGCCTCGATGGCCTGGGGCTGATCCCCTGTCGGAGTATAGTCGGCGCGGAGTTTGAACATCGGGTCAATGATTAACCAAGGCCTGCAATTCGGCAACCGTCACTTCATCCAGCCGGGCCACAACGCGATCGGCATGGGCCCGAAGTTTTTCCGCCGGATGCGTGGTCGCCACGCCGATGGCTTTCATGCCGCCCGCCCGGGCTGCTTCGAGTCCGGCAAACGCATCTTCGAACACCACACAGTGCGTCGGCGGCACTACGAGACGCTGCGCTCCCAGCAAGAAAACCTGGGGATCGGGTTTGCCCCGGGTCGTGTCATCGGCGGAGACAATCGTGTTGAAATACTCCCCCAGCCCGATGCCCGCCATGATCGTGTCGATGTTCAGCCGTTCCGTGGAGGAACCAACGGCACAGGGAATGCCGGCCGACTTGAGTGTCGCGAGAAATTCCCGGACGCCCGGCAGCGGCGCGACGCCTTGCTCGCGCAGCACCTGCCGGTAGAGTTCCTCTTTTCGCCGGCCGAGGCGCACAATTTCAGCCGCGGAAACGGACCAGCCCAAGATTTGCGGGATGATCTCGTCGTTCTTCCGGCCAAAACTCCGCTTGAAATGGCCTGCCGGCAACGTTCGCCCCGCCTCGAGGCCCAAGAGTTCCCAAGCTGCTTCGTGGGCGCGTGAGGAATCCACGATCACTCCATCCCAATCGAATATGACGCCCAACGGTTGCTGCATCTCTCGCATGTGTCGTTTGCCGGCGACCGGCGCAACGGAGAATTCTCCGGAGAAAAAAATAAATCGTTCAGCGGCGTGTGAAGTGCGCCCGCCTCAATGTTTCCCGTGCTTGAAGTACCAAAACATAACCACGAATCCGACCACTTGGAGCACCACGAAGAAAACAATCAGCGGCATCAGGCGGAGCCGGTTCTTCCAGGGCTTGGCGGTTTCGAGGCGCAGGTGACGTCCGGTGAGCTCGACAATATTGTAGTTGTCCAGTTCGGCTTTCATCTGCCGGGCGCCGGCGTAGCGTTGGTCGGGATCGCGGGACAGCGCATGCAAAATAATCTCCTCCATGACGGGTGAGATGTGTTCGTTGATTTTTCGTGGCGCCACCGGGTCCCCGGTGGTCCGCATGTTCATCGTCACATAAGGGCTCTCGCCATCAAAGGGCACCTTGCCGGTGGTCATCTCATAGAGGATGGCGCCCAGACTGTAGATGTCAGAACGGTGGTCGCCGCGCCGGCCGTTGACCTGCTCCGGCGCCATGTAGTCGGGCGTGCCCATCATCGGCGAATAGCCGGCGAAAGTGAGCCGGCGCATCCGTGAGGCCTGGGCGATGCCGAAGTCGAGAATCCGGATGCTGCGGTCCTGGCAGACCATGATGTTCTGCGGTTTCAAATCCCGGTGGACAATGTTGCGCTGGTGCATGTGCGCCAGGGCATCACAGATCAGGCTGGCGATCCGGGCCGCCTCCGACTCGGGCAACGGGCGGGTTTCCGCCATGACTTTGTCGAGGGTCCGACCCTCGAGATATTCCATGATGAGGTAGGGCCGGCTCTTGGGGCGTTCCGTCGGGATAACCTTGAGGATGGACGGGTGGTTCAGTTGCTGGGCGATTTGCTCCTCCCGCTGAAACCGCGTGAACGAGGCCATGTCGCTCTCGAACTGCATGTGGGGCGCCTTGATGGCGACCAAGGTGTCGCTGTACAGATCCTTCGCCTTGAAAATGGAGGCCATCCCGCTCCGGCTGATCAGCTCGGTGATTTCAAAACGATCGTCCAGGATTTGTCCCGGTTCGATTTCCACGGTCTCCTCAGAATCATCCTTCCGATTATAAACCGGAGTGCCCTGCCGGTAGGCAATGGGGTCGAGTTCCTGCACCTTGATGATCTGAATCGAAAGATTGTCGTCGACCTGGCGCCGTTCCGCGAGGGCCGTCAGATACCGGCAGGCCTCTTCGGGAGAAAAATGGCTGATGACATCACAAATTTCCTGCGGCGCCACATAGCCATACAATCCGTCGGAACATTGCAGGACCAGATCGCCCCGCATCAGCTCGGTCCGGCTGGCATCGAAGTTCACCATGGGCTCGTGGCCCACACAACGCGTGAGCTGGGATCGGCGCGTATCGGTCATGGCCTTGTGCGCCTGCAACAATCCTAATTTCACGGAAGGACCGATGTAGCAGTGGTCGGTCGTAAGCTGGCGAATCTTACCCTGGCGCACGAGATAGACCCGGGAGTCGCCGACATGGGCGATATGCAGGGCGTTTTCCCGAAAAAGAGAAATGGTCAGCGTGGTGGCCATCGTTCCCGGTGCCGGATTGGCCGTCGCGAAATCATAAACCTCGCGACTGGCCGCGCTGAACATCGCGTGCAGCAGGTCCGGCACGGTGGTGTTGGCCTGGGCCCGTTTGAGTATTTGGAGCGCCGCCGACACCGCCATCTGGCTGGCGATTTCTCCGCGGCTCTCCCCGCCCACGCCGTCGGCGAGAAGCCACGTCAACCCGACGGTACCGACGCTTTCATGCGCATCGAGCGGCCAGCAGGCAATGTAGTCCTCGTTCGTTTCACGCACCGTGCCGGCGGAAGTTCTTTGGGCGTGGATGACTTTCATAGCGGATGAGTAGCAACTTTTGAACCCAGCGGCAGCTTTTAAACTTACCTGTTGTCAGGACTATGGTCGTGGGTCGGAGTATCGGAGCTAGTGCGATTTGAAAGCCAAACCCGTGGTTATTTTAATTTATTCCGAAACAAACCTGCGTGCCGAAATGGCGAGTACACTCTAGCACCGTATAAAACCGGGTAAGAGTTTGTTACATGATCAAAAATCCTGAGGACAATTTTATAAAATTGATAAACAATAAATTATGAGTTTATACATGGATAAATACCTCCGCGCGAGACAGCAGCTCGCCCCACTCCCCGATCCATAAGTTCAAATGCGACAGCGCACCTTATCGTTAACTTAATGGCCGGGCTGGCATTCTTGATTAGGTTAAACCCGGAACGTACGATATAATGTTATACGAATCATTGGAACACCGAGCCTAAAATCAAGATCCTCCCATTTAATCAGTGCGAATAGCACGACTACACCCAGCAACAACTGACCAATTAGTTGAGCCCACCACACGTCATCCAACTGCATCAGCAATATGAAAATAACCTCACCTGCAGCCCAGCTATATGAATTCCACTTTCCAAAAAAAAACACTTATTTGCGCGTGGAGGTAGCAGAAAACTCAGTGATTATTCGTGCTACTCGCGACACATTTACAAACACACGCAAAGACAGTTTTATTCGCGAACTGGTCGCGGAAGGTTTTATTTCGGAGAACTACCAATGGTACTCGATGTCGGAGCCGGACGCTTTTACCGGCTTACGTTGGCTAGTTGACCAATCATGGTTTACCCCGCCAGAACCCGGCATGTCCCGCCGTCTTGAGCGCCGAATATTCATCGGCAGCGGCATCATTTTTGTCGGACTTCTGCTGGCGATCGCCCAAGGATGGATCGGCAGTGGAATGACAAGCGACCATCCAATCAAGAAAAACGTCCGGCCTCAGACTCACGCGACCGGTCGAGTGTCTCTTTTTGAGCGCGCTTCCCCAAATTATTTTTTAGATAGCATCTCTTAGTAAAGTTCCCGGGAACAAGCTCCACAGCATTTTCAAACAAGCATCCGCAATCGAGCATTATTAGAGAGCTCGTGTCCTCAACGAGCCACGGATGGCGTCGACGCCGCCATCCTCCGACCAAACAAGCACGAAGCAAGTTTCAGTTTATTAGACCTACAGGGAAAAAAATAAGTCGACACCGGCCAATTTGATCCGGGCAAATCGCGCCAGCTTGTGATAGTGAAACGCTGGCTAAATGACTACGCACTCATTCATGAGTGCAGTCAGCATGGGATTGCACCTCCCATTCTCGGCCAGCAGGAACGCCGCTGCATTCGAAAACAACCTCGTTGATGAAGGAAGGGCTGAAAAACTTCAAAAACTCTCGCCGTGAGACATCATCCAATATAACCAAGATGAATGGTATGATTACTGCACGCGCTATGGTTTCAGTCTGCAATGTCCCTGCCCCTATCATCGTCCGAGCTGGCATCTCCTCCACTGCTTTCTGCGGTCAGGATTTTGTCCCAAATGGAACCGGTTCAAATTAATAAAGCGAAACGATCCGTCCCGAGCATCGAGTGGGACGTGCAAAGCCCTTCGCCTTGGCGCGAATATGTCGAGGTGCTGGGTATCATCGCCGCAGTAACGATTTTCGGCTGGTTTCTGCCCTTGAGCGACCAGGCCATCGGGCAGATTTACCTCCTGGTTGTGATCCTGCTGTGCTTGCGCGTGGGCCGCTGGCCTGTGCTCTTCGCCGCCGTCGTCAGCGCCGTAACCTGGAACTTCGTATTCATCCCGCCACGCATGTCATTTTCGGTGCTTAGTTTCGACAACAGTGTGCTTCTCGGCATTTACTTCGTCGTGGCGCTCATTACGGGCCAATTGACCGCCCGTATTCGCGCCCAGCAGCGCTACGAAAAACTGCGCCAGCAACGCGCCACGGCATTGTTTCACCTGACCAGGGAGCTGGCCGGAGCACGCACCTTGGACGAGGCAGCCGAGACGGCGTTACGGCAGGCCAATAAATTATTCAGCGCCCGGACCGCATTGCTTTTTGTCGGGGAGAAAGGGACACTCGAACCGCATCCGGCGAGCTCGCTATCGCTTGGCGAGCAGGATCACTCTATTGCCGAATGGGTATTGAAAAACGGTCGTGAGGCTGGCCGCCTGACAGAGACATTCTCAACGGCGGAGGCGTTGTTCCTGCCGCTGCGGGCCGGGGCGATGCTTGGCGTTTTCGTGCTGCTCTTGCCCGCTGCATCTGCGCCTCTTGCGGCTGACCAGCGCGAGTTCATTGCGGGTTTTGCGACGCAAACCGCCCTGCTGGTGGAACGAGAACAATTGCGCGAAGCCCGCGAACGCGAAAAGTTTTTTGCCGAATCAGACCGGCTGCACCGGACCTTGCTCGACAGTGTATCCCATGAATTGAAGACACCCTTGTCCGTGTTGCGCGCCGCCGGGGAAAAACTGGACACTGATGACGTGAAGAAGCGAACCGGTCTCGTGGCTGAGATCCGCACCGCGACCAGCCGCCTGGACCATCTGGTGGCGAATTTACTGAACCAGACCAGACTGGAGTCCGGCGGACTCCGGCCGCAACTCGATTGGTGTGACGCCCGCGATATCATCAATGCAGCCCGCCGCGCGGTCGGCGAAGCCTTGGCGGGGCGGCCGTTGAAAACCGAGATCCCGGACGAATTACCCCTGTTTCTCGCCGATGCTCCCTTGATGGAACAGGTCATCGCCAATCTGCTGCTCAACGCCGCATTACACACTCCCTCGGGAGGACCAATTCATATTGTCACGGGACTAGAAGGCCAGCCGGCCCGGGTGTTCATCCGGGTTTCGGATTGCGGTCCCGGCCTGCCGCAAGAATTGCGCGCAAATTTGTTTCAGAAATTCAGCCGGGGGCCCTCGGCCCGGGCCGGCGGACTTGGACTGGGTCTTTCCATTGTGCGTGGATTCATGCTGGCGCAGGGCGGCGAGGTATTGGCTGGAGACAATCCGGGAGGCGGGGCGAGTTTCACCGTCTATCTTCCCTATTCCTCACACGAAGGCGTGCCCAACGATGAGAGCTGATCCTACCCGGCAGGAAGTGCTGGTAGTAGATGACGAAATTCAAATTCGCCGTCTGCTGCGTATTACCCTGGAAGACGCCGGCTATGTCATGCGGGAAGCCGACTCCGGCCAGGCAGGCCTGAGCGCAATCGAACAAGCGATGCCGGATGCCGTGATCCTGGATCTGGGGCTGCCTGATTTGCCCGGAGTGGAAGTGCTCGAAAAGTTGCGCCAATGGAGTACGGTTCCCGTGCTGATTCTTTCGGTCTTCGGTCAGGAAGGGAGCAAGATTGCCGGCTTGAATGCGGGGGCGGACGACTATCTGACCAAACCGTTCGGCGGCGGCGAGCTCCTGGCCCGATTGCGCGCGCTGCTGCGACGCATCAAACCGGCCGTGGCCGCCAACACCTTTCGGTTTGGTCCGGTCGAAGTGGATTTCGAGCGACGCCATGTGCTGAAAGACGGTGGCATGGTAAAACTCACCACGATCGAATATGCCCTGCTCCAACTGTTCATCATGCATCGCGACAAGGCCATGACCCATCAGTTCATGTTGCGCGAACTGTGGGGACCGAGGGCCGAGGGGCACACTCATTACCTACGCACCTACATCATGCGTTTGCGGCGGAAACTGGAAGAAGATGCGGATACCCCGAGGTATTTCCTGACGGAGTCCGGCATCGGCTACCGGTTTGTGTCCGATCCCTGCTGAGGCCCGCAGCGCCACGGCTGTGGCCGAAACCCCAAAACGACTCGCGTTGGCCGGGGGGGTCTTTCCACTCCCGTGCTGACGATGCGCAACTAAAGTTGGATCGGCATGCCCAACTCGATGATTTGCATTGGCGGCAGCCGGTAATAGTCGCGGACCTGGCGGGCGTTGCGGCTGAGGAACGCATAGAAATGTTTCTGCCACGCAAACATCTTACAGTCGCCTCCAGTGATGATCATTTCGCGGTTGAAAATATAAGTCGCTTCCTTGAGATTCAGCGGCACGCCGGCAGCGCGGATTCTGTCCATGAGCGTAGTGACATCGGGAGACTCCATGTAACCGTAGCGACCGATGGCGCGCCAGACGCCATTGCCGATGGCGCGGACACTGAAGCGTTCCTCGTCCTTAACCGTCGGCACATCTTCCGCGGTGATGCTCAGCAGCACGACCGTTTCATGCAGTGCTTTGTTGGCCTTGACGTGGTGAAGCAAAACCAAGGGGGTGCCGGTGATGCTGCTGGCCATGAACACGCCAGTGCCACGCACACGTCTGACGTGCTGGCTGCAGGCGATGTCACACAACTGAGATTCGGAAACCTCATTGGCGTCAATCTGCCGGAAGATCTCCCCCTTACCGCTTTTCCACGTGTGCATAATGGCCAGCAGGGCCAGACCGATCATAACCGGCAGCCAACCGCCATCGGTGAATTTGCGCAGGTTGGCACTGACAAAGGCGGTTTCGACCACGAACAAGAAGCAGGTCAGAGGAACGATTTTCCACGAGCCCCATTGCCAGCGGCGAGCTACGGCGAAAAAAGCGAGGGTGGTCACGAGCATGGTTCCGGTTACGGCAATCCCATACGCCGCCGCCAGTCGGTCGCTGGATCCAAACTGTAGCACCACATAAATCGAGCCGAGGGCGAGCACGATGTTGACCAAGGGCAGGAAGATCTGGCCGGAATTGCGCGCGTTGGTGTACTTAATATGCAGGCGCGGAAAGTATCCCAACTGGATCGCCTGTCGCGTGAGGGAATAGGTGCCGGAAATGAGTGCCTGGCTGGCGATGATTGCGGCCGCAATGGACAAGCCAACAAGCAAAAGGCGGGGAATACCATCCGGCGCCAGCGCGAAGAACAAATTATCGATGTCCGCAGGATGCTTAAGGGCATAGGCCCCCTGCCCAAAGTAATTTAGCACCAAGCCGGGAAACGCGACGCCATACCAAGCCAGTGAAATATACTTTCGGCCGAAATGCCCCATGTCGGCATACAGAGCCTCGGCCCCGGTGATAGCCAAGACAACCGCTCCGAGGATAACTGCGGCTTTGTCCGGGTAACGAAAAAGAATGTGCAGTCCCTGCATGGGACTCAATGCGGCTAGCACATTGGGATTCAGCAGGACCTGCGAAAGTCCGGTCAGACCGATAACCACAAACCAGACCAGCATCACCGGTCCGAACACCCCGCCGATGACCTTCGTGCCCTTGGACTGAAAATAGAACAACGCGCCGAGAATCAGGCATGAGATCACCGGGATGTAATGTTCATACGCCGGGTCGAAACTCTTCAGCCCCTCTGCCGCGCCGAGCACGGAAATTGCGGGTGTGATGACGCCGTCCCCATAGAGCAGCGCGGCCCCGAATAAAACCAACAGTGTGAACAAGCCGGTTTTGGCACCTTTGTCGCGGTCGGCGTTGGTGAGGGCCAATAGCGCAAAGATTCCTCCTTCACCACGGTTGTCCGCTTGCATGACGAACAGCAGGTATTTTACACAAACGATAATCACAAGCGCCCAGAACACCAAGGACAACGCGCCAAGAACACCGTTGACCCGATCATCCGCGGGCAGGGCGTGAAGACATTCACGCAAGGCGTAAAGCGGGCTCGTGCCGATATCACCAAAGACCACCCCAAGTGCGCCAAGGGTGAGGCCGGCTTTGGCGGCCGAACTTATTTTGTGCGGGTGGGGCTGCATGAACGTCTCCTCAAAGCCGGATTCACGCCACTCCCAGTGATATGGAAAATTTATATAAAATAGCTTGACCGAGATAAATAAATTCTAGTTTCGCAGAGAGCGAGACTCCGCCTCGCGTTGCTCGCTTGGAATCACCTCCCAGGATTGATTCTCCCTGGCCGAACTTAGTCACGGTTGATTCGAGCGCCTTCGGGCAAATCAAAAAGACCGTAAACTCTGCACCGACATCAATTGTCATCTCGCTGACCTCCGGCGTAAAATATCCGGGCTAGTCAGACATGCCAACTTATTGTTGAACAAGAAGGCTTGTTGGCCGTCCCAGGGGAACACATAAACTTTGCCGCAAGTACACGGCAAAGTTGGCCAAAAAACTACCCCCAAGTTTTCGCCTTGGGGGTAGTCAGCCAGTTGAAATACAAGCTGTTTTTAGCGATTCATGATTTCCACTTTCTGCTGAACTGCCCGGGGTTGAAACTCGGAAGAGCTTTGATTACTTCGAAGCCATCGTGGTTTGCTCCGAATAAGCCGCACTTACGGCTGATTCGGAAACAACGATTTGTTCCGGGTAAGCCACGCCGCCATGCTCGTGGGCGTCGAGTCCTTCCAATTCGATCTTTGGCGAGACACGCAGGGTGCCGGTTGCTTTCACCGCATACATGAGAATCATGGCCACGACAAAGACACCTGCCCCGATGGCAGCGTTGCCTATGAGCTGAGCTACCAATTGATCCGTGCCACCGCCGTAGAAGAGACCTTTGACCAGCGCACCAGCCGAGGTGTCCGCACCGGTTGGCGTTGGAGCGCCAAATTCGCCAGTAGCGAAAAGGCCCAAGCTCAAAGTGCCCCAGACGCCGCACAGACCGTGGACAGGCCATGCGCCGCAAGGATCATCGATGCGGAGGTATTCCAACAGATCCGTGCCCAAGATGACGAGCACGCCGGCTACGGCGCCCAGGATTATGGCACCTAACGGAGACACCCAGTAACAGGGACAAGTGATGGCGACTAATCCGGCCAAGAGGCCGTTGATCGTTGCCCCGCAATCCCATTTCTTCAAACGCGGATAGACGAAGAAAAGAGCAGCCAGACCGCCCGAGCATGCCGCGAGGGTGGTGTTGGCCGCAACGCGTGCGACCCCTTGCATATCCATGGCCGACAGGGTCGATCCGGGATTGAATCCGTACCAGCCGAACCAGAGAATGACCGCACCTACGGCGGCGATAGTCATATCGTGGCCAACCATCGGCCCGCCGCCGTCGCGCTTGAACTTCCGCCCCAGGCGCGGCCCAAGCACAATGGCACCAGCAAGAGCAATGAAACCGCCGATCGTGTGAACGACCGTCGAACCGGCGAAGTCGTGAAAAGCAGCGGGATGGATGTTGTTCAACCAGCCGTCCGGACCCCAGGCCCAATGCCCAAAAATGGGATAGATGAAGCCGCTGACTCCGATGCTATACCAAAGATCGCCCCAGAAACCGGTGCGACCGAGCATGGCGCCCGACGTGATCGTCGAGCAGGTGTCTGCGAAAGCGAACTGAAACAAGAAGAAAGCCAAGGTCGCAATGCCAGTCGACTCGTAGGTATCGGCGATGTTTTGCATGAAATACCAAGTGTGGCCCGATCCGTCGCCCCAGCCGATGAAACCGTTGCCGTGGCCGAACATCCAAGCAAAGCCCCAAGCGTAGAAGAGAATTCCGCACAAGCAGGTATCAACGACGCCTTCCAGCAGAACATTCACGGTTTCACGGGTGCGGGCGAAGCCTGCTTCAAGAAACATGAAGCCTGCTTGCATGAAGAACACCAAGAATGCGGTGACCAGCACCCACATGGTGTTCATGGGATTGACGTAGGCCGGGACCGGCGCAGGCGCGGGCGTGGCCGCGTCGGGCGCGGCTGCAGGTGCAGCGGCTGGAGCGGCTCCCGCCGGGGCCGGGGTTGCCGGGGCCGACGTGGTCGCCGGAGCCGCCTGCGCATGCGCCTTGGGCGCCGCAAAGTAAAGCGAGGTGCAGAAGATCAAAGCAAAGCACAGGCCGAGACCGAGGAGTTTGCCGCCAAAGATCGCGTAGAACAACTTGCGTTGAGCCGGATCCTTCATTTTTTCAAAAAATCTTTTCATGATTTGGAATGGTTTTGTTGTGGAGGGGCTATGTTTATTTTTTTATCAGCGAGGACAGAGCTGGAGCTGCGAACAGTCTCCGGCGATATTTGGAGGAATGGAGTGTAGTTATCATTTGATGATGGTAATATCGGGTGGTTATTGGTTGCGGTTATTGTTCAGGGAAAGGAGGCCCAAGATTTGGGAAGATGGCATGGGCAATATGCGCAGGTATTTCGGGGATGAGGGTTTAGTTTTTTGAACAGCCAACAAAGCCAGTCCGAGCGAAGGGATGAACGGGCCGGAACCGCAGGTTCATCGCCTCAAGGCTTTCCCGTGCGGTCGTTGTCGCGATTCCGGGAACGCCGATAGCTTGGGCAAAAATCGGACCTAATGCCTGCGAACTTCGCACACTTTCGAGAGTAGAAAGATTCGACATTTTCCGTCCTCGGCCATCGGGATTCAGCAGTCGAAATTCCGTATATTTTCCTACGGAAAATCGTGTGGATTTACCGCCTGAGAGGATTTCCCCGTGATTCAGTGTGTTATGGAAAAAATATGAATCGCATCTGGAGTCGATCTCCCAATGCAGACTGTTTGCCATGCCAATAAAACAGCATAACACATTGTTTATTAATATAAAAAGTATTTCTAGACTGGCATTAAGCATATGCGATATTGAGCAGCATCAATGCCATCTTAACGAAAAATATATATTTTTCGTACATAATATTCAGCCAGGAAATCTATTTTTTGTCAATTTTGCTTGGTACGAAGCGTGCAACATTGGTTGCGCTCCACCGCAAAAATCAAACCAACCAAAATAAACTAGGGAGCGAAACCTCGAAAAAGATATACACTATGAAAAACTGGTCCTCATGTCCTGGATGGTTACGCGCAACCCTGCTGGGGTTGGCGCTTTCTTGTTGTCTCGGCGTACCACGAATATTGGCGGATGATCCCAAGCCGGATCCGGCAGGCACCTCCACCGGTGTGGCCTCCGATGTTCCTGGGTTTGTGGTCACAGCTCCCGCCGAACTCAGCGCGGAAGATAAAGCAGACAAGGACAAAGCCAAAGCTTACGCCGATGCCAAGAAGGCAGCCGATGATTACGCGGCACAGGCCAAGCTCGAACCGCTCGCGGTGAAACTGGCCGACGGCGTTGGCCACAATCGCGTCTCGATCAACTTCATGTGGACGCTGATCACCGGCTTCCTCGTCATGTTCATGCAAGCGGGCTTCGCCCTGGTTGAGACCGGTTTGTGCCGGGCAAAAAACTCCGGCCATACCATGGCGATGAATTTCATGATCTATCCCATGGGCATGCTCGGATTCTACCTGTGCGGATTCGCCTTTATGTTCGGCGGCATGGCCGACCCAATGACACCAAGTGGTGGCGGCATCGGCACCATGGGTGGATATGCCGGTTTAAACCATGAGCTGGGCTTCCATATTGGCAGTAAGTTCATCGGTCTGCTCGGCTGGAAGGGCTTCCTCCTGCAAGGTGCCGGTTACGATACGGCAGCCTTCGCTCTCTTCCTTTTCCAAATGGTGTTCATGGATACCACGGCGACCATTCCGACGGGTGCGGCAGCCGAACGTTGGAAATTCTCCGCGTTCATGCTCTATGGCTGCGCCATCGGCACGATCATGTATCCGGTGTTTGGCAACTGGGTCTGGGGCAATGGCTGGCTCTCCCAACTCGGGACCAACTTCGGCCTTGGCCACGGACACCTCGACTTCGCCGGATCTTCCGTGGTGCACATGCAAGGCGGCGTGATTGCGTTGATCTTCGCCTGGCTCATCGGACCGCGTTATGGAAAATATGACAGCAGCGGCAAGATCGTGAACCCGATCGTACCGCACAGCATCCCGATGGTCATGCTCGGCACCTTCATTCTCGCGTTCGGCTGGTTCGGTTTCAACCCCGGTTCAACCCTCGCTGGCACCGACCTCCGCATCGCGACGATCGCGGTCAATACCATGCTCGCCGGCTCGACGGCTGCTCTCGCCGCCACGCTCTACATGTGGTGGTTCAAAACCAAGAAGCCCGATCCGTCCATGATGTGCAACGGCATGCTCGCCGGCTTGGTGGCCATCACCGCTCCGTGCGCCTTTGTCTCCGCCGGTGGCGCTTCCATTATCGGCATCATCGCCGGTATTCTGGTGGTTGAAGCCGTCTTCTTCTTCGACAAGCGCGGTATTGACGATGCGGTCGGAGCCATATCCGTCCACGGCGTCAACGGCTGCTGGGGCTGCCTTTCGATCGGACTCTTTGCCGATGGTACCTATGGCGACGGCTTCAATGGCGTGGCGGGCAACGTCACCGGTCTCTTCTATGGCGGCGGCATGAATCAGTTCTGGGCCGAGCTGATCGGCGTCACGACCTGTTTCGTGACGTTATCAGTCCTCTCGATCATCGTCTACAAAGTGGTCGAAGCGATCGTGGGCAATCGCGTCTCGAAGGAAGTCGAGATCCAAGGCTTGGATATGCCCGAGATGGGCGCCCCAGGTTATGCTGGATTTGTCGCCGACCACAAGGCCGAGACTCCTGTGACCTAATCTGTGCTTCAAGTTGCGCAAAGGTCCGACCCCTTTGCGCAGCCCTCTTTTTCCCAACCTTAAAATTCTCTTACCCCTCCCAATCATGTATCTCGACATTCTCTCCTCTTTCCTCGGACTCACGGCCGGTTCCGGCATCGGTTACGCTTTCGGTCTGCTGCAGGCCGCCGCTTTGCGGCGCAATGAAAAGCGCCTACTGGAAGGAACATTCAAAAGCAGCATCTCGCTCATTCCCGGGGCTGGCGCCCGGACCGCCTACCTGCTGATCACTCTGGTCATCATCCAAGTCATCTGTCCGCTGCTCTTCCGTGATGGTGTGCAATGGTGGGTTTCTGGCGGTGTCGTGCTCGGCTATGGCTGGACTCTCTTCCGTCAGCTCATGCTGCGCCGGAAGGAGGCAAAAGCGTGATCATCGGACTGATCACAGAAGCGTCCTCCGGCTTGGCCGAGGGATTGTCTCGGCCCCTGAGCAGTTATGCCGCGCCTTCGCCCGATGGATTGATGCAAACGCTGATTGATCGGGTCCACGCTGACCCGTTCAATCTGTACGCCACGCTGATCTTCACCGCCGCCATCCTGCATACGTTTTTCACTCCCAAGATCCGGCAATGGGCGGGTGAGGCCGAGGCACGGCATTCGGCCGGCGGACCCAAGCTCGTTCAACATGAATCGGGCGAAGAGGTCGCCGAGGTCAGTCTGGCCGGTCAGATTTTGCACTTCCTCGGGGAAGTCGAGGTGGTGTTCGGACTTTGGGCCATCATTCTCGCCCTCTGCGGCATCGCTTTCAAGGGTTGGCCCGCTGTGCTCGATTATGTGGGCAAAGAGGTCGACTACACCGAACCTATATTTGTCACGATTATCATGGCGCTCGCCGCCACGCGGCCCGTAACCCGGTTGGCCGAACGCGCCATCCACCTGCTTTCCTCGCTCGGCGGCGAAACCATCGCCTCGACCTGGCTGGCGATCTTGATTTTCGGACCACTGCTCGGCTCGTTGATCACCGAACCCGGCGCGATGACCATTTCCGCCATTCTGCTCGCCCGCCAGTTCTATCACTACCAGCCCTCGATCCGCCTGCGCTACGCCACCATCGGGCTGCTCTTCGTCAATGTATCGGTCGGCGGCACGCTGACGCATTTTGCCGCCCCACCCATCGTCATGGTCGCGGGAACATGGCACTGGGACATGGCTCATGTATTTCTGAACTTCGGTTGGCGCGCCATGGTGGGAATCACCGCTTCCACCCTGCTCTACTTCGGGATTTTCCACAGGGAGTTCGGCGCGCTGGAAAAAGCGCGCATGAGCCAGGAACGGTTTATGACCCAAGGTGGAGGCACGCCGATTCCTTCCTGGATCATCGCGGTGCAGGTCGGATTCATCGCCTTCTCCGTCTTTGTTTCGCATTATGTGCCCCTGCTCATCGGCGGTTTCCTGTTTTTTCTGGCCTTTGCCCAGGCCACTGCACATCACCAGAAAAAATTTGATCTGCGCTCGCCGCTGATGGTCGGTCTTTTCCTCGCCGGACTCGTGGTTCATGGCGGCCTGCAAAGTTGGTGGCTCCAACCCCTGCTCGGCAGCATGGGGAGCACGAGTTTGTTCTGGTGGTCAACTTTCCTGACGTCCTTCAACGACAACGCCGCCATCACCTATCTGGCCACGCTCGTGCCTAACCTGAGTGAAATCATGAAGCATGCCGTAGTCGCCGGAGCGGTGACTGGCGGTGGCCTGACCGTGATTGCGAACGCCCCGAACCCTGCCGGACAAAGCATTCTCCAAGGTTTCTTTCCCAACGGTGTTTCCCCGTTGAAATTGGCGACCGCCGCACTCATCCCGACCCTGATCATGGCGGTGGCCTTTATAGTGATCTGAACAAGGCAAATTGTATCGGACCGGACATGCCACTGAGAACAAGCACCGCCGGCCGGTTGTGCGCCTGAATGCGCAAACGAATGAATCGGAAATAAGCGACCCGCCGAGGGCTCAGGCCAGCAATGCCACCAAGTCTGCGAGGCTGAGAATAAAAGCCGCAGAGCCGGCTTTGACTTTGGCCCGGGCGGTATAGCGGCCAAAGCCAACAAACAGATCGACCACCGGCTTCGTCTCCAAGTCGCTGACCCCGTCGCCCACCGCCACCGTGCGCACCGGACTGAACTCGCGTTGCAGAGCGCGCACAATCTCAGGCTTGCCGCCTTGCCGGGTAGCCGGATGAGCTTCATCGAAACCGGCATACCGGCCTGCCGCATCGAACTTCAGTCTGACCGCCTCGATCCGGGAAATCCCCAAGCATACCGCCAATGGCTCAATGGCCTGCGTGTAGCCCGCGCTGACGATCACCGGGGTCCAACCGGCGGCCTTGAGTTTTGCGACGGTGGCGCAAGCGGTCGGCTCGATCTCCCGGATATATTGCTGGCCGACTGCCTCGGCTTCATGCCGGCCCGGCCGGATGATTTCGAGCCGGCGGGCGAAGACCTCTTCGAGTGGAATTTTTCCCTCCATCGCATCGTTCGTCATGGCGGCCACCTGCGCAAGCACCGAGGGACCGCGCAAACGGGCAAGCTCGTCAACACCCTCGATGGCGCTGAGCGTTGAATCACAGTCAAAGCAGATCAATTTTGGTGACGGCACGCCTTGAGAGCACGCAGTTGATCGAATGCGGGCAACAAAAAAGCCCTCCGTATCGGGAGGGCTCGGTGAAACGCCTTAGCCTCGGGGTTAGCCGGCCTTGGTGCCGCGCTTGAACTTCGAGGTGAATTTCTCGACACGACCCGCGGTGTCGACGAGACGCTTCTCGCCGGTGTAGGCGGGATGCGAATCCATCGTGACGTCGCGGAGCACAATGAAATAATCCTCGCCGTCGATCTTCTCGGTACGGGCGGACTTCATGGTGGACTTGGAGAGGAAACGCTTGCCGGTACCGATATCGAGGTAGCAGACGTTGTTGAGAACGGGATGGCCTTGTTCTTTCATGGCGGGAAAAGCGGTTGATCAACCCTGACGCGCCTTGTAGCGCGGCTCGGTCTTGTTAATGACGTAAATGCGGCCCTTGCGGCGGACAACTTGGCAGGCAGGGTGGCGCAGCTTCGCGGATTTGATGGAGGAAACGACTTTCATAAAGGCACGAAAGAAGAGACCCGCACTGGGATGTGTCAAAGGAAAAGATAAGCTTCCGAGCGACGATTTTTGGGGAGGCCTGCAAATCGGCAATATCCACATCCGACGGGCCTTGCCCGGCAAAGAAAAAGGCCAGATCCTTCGCAGGAGGCTGGCCCTTGAAATGATAGCGGAGGAACCGTTTAGATCGCCTGACCGCCGCGTTCGCCGGTGCGGATGCGGATGCATTCCCGGAGATCCTGGACGAAGATCTTGCCGTCACCGATGGCGCCTTCCTTGCCGGTCCGGGCCGTGCGCAGGATCGCATTGACGGTGATGTCTTCGAACGCGTCGTTGCAGGCGATCTCGATCTGGATCTTGGGAATCAGATTTGGAATCACTTTTTTGCCGCGTTGGACCTCGATTTCCTGCTGCTGGCCATGACCGCTCACGCGGCTGACGGTGATGCGCTCGATCTCGGCATCGATCAGGGCCTGCCGGACCTCATCCAACTTTTCTTCGCGAATGATTGCTGTGATAAGTTTCATGTTGGTTGGCTCCTTAGTTGAGGTTGTTCAGGCCATAGCCACGTTCGCCGTGGAGCGAGTGATCCAAGCCCTCCTTTTCATCAGATTCCTTCAGGCGGAGACCAACCGTCTTCTCCACTATGAAACCGATCACCAGGGTCATGACTGCGGCGAAAAAGATCGTCGCGCCCACGGCCTTGATCTGGACCAGCAGTTGATCGCTCAAACCCCATGCTCCATTTTTGCCATTGGCCGTCCACCAGGCATCACGGATGAAGAAGGTGAGGCCGATGGCACCAATGACGCCACCGGTGCCGTGGACACCGAAGGCGTCGAGAGAATCATCGTAGCCCAGCTTGCTCTTCAACGTGATCATCAAGTAGCAGCCAATGGAGGCGATGACACCCAGCGCAATGGCTCCCGGAACAGCCACCACGCCGGCCGCCGGCGTGATGGCCACGAGACCGGCCAGAACGCCCGAGGCAAGTCCGAGGCTGGTACCTTTGCCATGAACCAGCGCCTCAATGATGAGCCAGGTCAGCGCGCCGGTGGCGGCTGCAACTTGGGTCACCGTCAACGCGCGCGCCGTATCCATGTTGGAAGCCACGGCTGAACCGGCGTTAAAACCAAACCAACCCACCCACAGCAGGCCGGCACCCAGCAGCACCATCGTCAGATTGTTTGGCGAAGTGGACAGCTTCGGGTAATTCAGGCGCTTGCCCAGATAAAGGGCCAGAACCAGACCGCTGATGCCCGAGGAAATATGCACCACGGTGCCACCGGCAAAATCGATCGCGCCCATTTTGAAGAAAATTCCGTCGCTCGCCCAGACCCAGTGGCAGAGCGGGGCGTAAACGAACAAAATCCACAGGGTGATAAAAGCAATCCAGCCCTTGAAGCTGATACGCTCGGCCACCGCACCGGCAATCAGCGCCGGGGTGATGATGGCGAACTTCCCCTGAAACATGGCGAAAACATATTCCGGGATGGGGGCGGACGACAGCATCCTCTCGTCGAGGCTTTTCAAAAACAACAGCCCGGAATCCCAGCCAATGAAACCACCGAGCGCGTTGGGACCAAAACTGAGGGCATAGCCACAGACCGCCCAAATCACCCCCACCACGGCCATGGAGACAAAGGAATGCATCATGGTGCCGAGCACATTCTTTGTACGAACCAGACCGCCATAAAAAAGAGCGAGACCAGGTACCATCAGAAGCACCAAGGTGGTTGAAGTGAGCATCCAGGCCGTGGTACCCGAATCCACCACCGGAGCCGGTGGGGTTGCGGGTGTTTGGGCCCAAAGCGCGGTGGGAACGGCGAGCAGCGCGGCCAAAGCCGTCAGTCGCCCGACTCTTCGTGTGTTTTTCATGGTTGATATCATTTGGGTGAGAACGCGGAAATTATGCGGAGGACATGTTGATGAAGGCACGGGAATGCCGGCGATCAGGCCGGAGGTGAATCATAATTTAGAATAGTGGGACACCCTATATTCAGTTCTGCCCACGCAAGGCAACTGTGGATGCGCAAACTTAATTTTTTTCCTGCCCATCCTTTCGCGCCCTAGTTCAAGGTCGGATCCTCCGGCTCGTCGGCCAGCAGTTTCAGCTCCGGGTCCAGCGAACCGAGGATCATCCGCCATAATCCGACGCCTTCTTCCGCGCCGAGATTGTAGTCGGCCAGGGGCGCGGTGAACCAGGTGTGCTGACGCATTTCATTCTCAAGCTGTCCCTTGCCCCAACCCGAATAGCCGAGAAAAGCGCGCATCGTCAGGCCCGGCTTGCCCATGAGCGCGATGGCCTGCTCCACTTCCAAGCCGAAGTTCATTTGGAATTCCATCTGCGTCTCGTCCCGCTGCCAGCTCACGAGAATAATTTTTTCCGTCTCGACCGGCCCGCCCTGGTAAACCGGCACCGCCGCCAGCGGGGTCAGGGCAAACTCGGCATTCAGCTCGCCAAGCTGGCGCGGCAACGGCCGGTTCAGCACCACGCCCATCGCACCCTCCGTATCGTGGGCCGACATCAGAATCACCGCGCGCTTGAAGTTGGGATCGCGCAGCGAGGGGTTCGCCAGCAGCAACTGGCCCGCGTAGGTCGTTTTGATTTTGCCGCGCTCTTTCATGGGCGATAGCCGGAACGTGGCTACAGCTTGGTAATTTTCACCCCGGCGTCACTCAGAATGGGCGCCACCAGAGGGTCGTTGTGATAATCCGCGTGAAATTTGATTTCCGCAATGCCGGCGGCCGCGAGAATCTTCGCGCAATTGATGCAGGGATAATGCGTCACGTATGCGGTGCAACCCTCGACGCTGGAGCCGCGCCGCGCCGCATCGGCTATCGCATTCTGCTCGGCATGCACCGTCGCCTGCTCGTGCTCGTCGCGCATCCGCGAGACATGCGGCGTGCCGGGCAGCCAGCCATTGTAGCCGGCCGCGACGATGCGGTTGCGGCGGTCGCCGGCGGTCACGACCACGCAGCCGACATTCAACCGCTCGCAGTTGGACCGTGAGGCGATGAGTTTGGCCGTGGCCATGAAGTATTCGTCCCAGCTTGGCCGGTGCGAAAATTGTTCGGTCGCCTGGGCAATCAGGTCAATCGGATCGTTCTTTCCCTCGTCCATTCCTTCACGGTGCAGCCAGCGGCACGTCTGGCAAGGGGGAACGTGCGACTTGCGCCCCACCGCCCCGCGGCTCAACCTCGCGACCATGCCCGCCCCCACCCACCCGCGTCTGGTCGAGTATTGCGACCGCCGCACCCGCCGCACGGCGTTCAAGGATTATCCGGGCGCGATCAACGGCCTCCAGGTTGCCAACGACGGACGCGTCACCAAGATCGGTGCCGCGGTGGACGCAGGGCTCGTCCCCTTCGACCAAGCCGTCGAATGCGGGGTAGATTTCCTTATCGTGCACCACGGCCTTTTCTGGGGCGGAGTCCAGCCGCTCACCGGACCGGTCTACGAACGCTATGCTTCGTTGATTCGGGGCAACTGCGCCGTTTATTCCTCGCACCTTCCCCTAGACGCCCATCCCGAGATTGGCAACAACGTCCTGCTCGCCCACCTGCTGGGCTTGAAACCGCGCCGCCAGTTTCTCGTGCACGAAGGCCAGTCCATCGGCTGGATCGCCCCCAGCAAGTACAAGCGCGCCCAACTGCGCATGCGGCTCGAAGAGCAATACACCCGCGTCATCGCCCTCGAATTCGGCTCCGCGCAGCCCCGCCAGATCGCCTTCTGCAGCGGCTCGGGCAACAGCGCCATCGCCCAACTGGTCGCCACCGGCGTCGACACCCTTGTGACCGGCGAACTCCGCGAGGAATGGTTCAACTATGCGCAGGAACACAAACTGAACGTCTATTGCTGCGGCCACTACGCCACCGAAACCCTCGCGGTCAAAGCCTTGGCCGACGAACTCGCCAAGAAATTCGGCCTGCCCTGGGTCTTCATCGAAACCGAAAATCCGCTTTAGCCGGATAGACACGGATAAATCCAAGGCCAGCCAACCATATTAAACTTAACCCAACGCCCACCTTTCTGTGTGCACGATTGAATACGGCTCACGGTCATTAATGGTTTGATCCGTGTTTATCTGTGACATCTGTGGTTAATTTCCTCCCGCATCAATCCTCCTTGGCACCACGAAACACACCAAACACATGAAAATCATCTTCCCCCTTTCGTGTATTTCGTGTGTTTCGTGGTGACACCGGTCCCATGAAAAAATTCGCCATCCTCAACGGTCCGAATCTCAACCGCCTCGGCAAACGCGAGCCGCAGATCTACGGCACCGCCACCCTCAAGGATCTGGAAAAGCTTGTCCGCGCCGAAGCCAAGCGCCTGGGCGTGAGTGTCGTCTTCTTTCAATCGAATCACGAAGGAGCGCTCGTCGACAAGGTCCATGCGCTCGCCGACGCAGGCATCGACGGCCTGATCTGCAATTTCGCCGCCTACTCCCACACAAGCATCGCCCTGCACGATGCGCTCAAGAGCACCGGCCTGCCCGCGATTGAAGTCCATATTTCCGACATCAAGAAACGCGAGCCCTTCCGCCACCACTCCATGACTGCCGGTGCGTGCCTCGCTATGATCAGCGGCCAGGGTTTCCCCGGTTACCTCGAGGCTCTGCGCCGCCTGGCCGCGTTGTAACATGGGCCAGCACCTTCCCGCCTTCGCCACCCCCCGGTGGTTCGCCTGCCATACCAAGCCGCGCGCGGAAAAGAAATTTTCCGCCTTGTTGGCCCGGGAAAAATTCGACCACTACCTCGCCCTGCTTGAGAGCGTCCGCCGCTACGGCACGCAAAAAAAAGTTTTCAGCAAACCGCTTTTTCCCGGCTACGTCTTCGCGCTCATCATCCCGGAAAAAAAGGAACGCATCTACCAGCAGGATCTGCTCGTCCGGGCGTTGCCGGTCGAAAACGAGGCCCTCTTTCTCCGCCAACTCGATGATGTCCGCGCCATTTGCGCCTCCGGCTACGAAGCCGCCCTGCACCCGCTGATCAAGCGCGGCACCCGGGTCCGCGTGGCCGGCGGCCCGCTCCAGGGCTTGGAAGGCTTTGTTGACGATCCGGTGAACCCGCGCGGAATTGTCGTGTCAGTGGATGTGCTCCAGCAGGGCCTGCTCGTTCGCCTGCCGCTGGAAAACCTCCTCCCGCTCCCGTGACTTCCCCTTCCCGTCTGAGTTTGATTTTATGCCCTTTGCTCTGCCTGCTCCCGGCAGTCCTGGCCCAGGAATCGGACGCTCCCGCCCAGACTCCTGCGCCACTGCCGCTGCCGAACATACTTTCCGGCCTCGGCGGGCTCTTTGGCATCGAGCTGCCGCGGCTGGAACCTCCCGGCACCTACAAGCTGATTTTCCATCCGCACTTCGGTGATTTTTTCCATCGCTCCTATATTCGCACCGACGTCGGCCTGAGTTGGTCCCTCAACGACCACTTTGGAATCGACGCCGAGGCCGATACCTATGCCACCCATGGGTTGCACTCGGGCAACAATTACGGCTACGGCCTGGGCCAGGTCCTCAGCGGCGTGAAATACGTTTTCAAGGAATGGCCCAAACCCGAATTCCAGACCAGCATCGGGTTCACCACCGCACTCCCGGTCGATCATCCGCCCGTCGATATGACCGATGGACTCCGCCATTACACCCCGAATGTCGCCATCCAATACCGTCCCCCGACCCACCCGCGCTGGACCGTCTTTGCCGCCAGCAGTGTCGACTTCGTCAACACCACCGAAGTCAAAGGCTACACCGCGCTCAACACTCCGCGCGACAATTCCCTCTCCTTCACCGGTGGTGCCATCTACGACATGGGCCAGTTGAAATGGACGCTGCAAGGCACCTACACCACCACCGCTCTGATCGGCGAGCGGACGCAAAATTTCTACTCCGTCGTCCCCAGCGTGCTCTGGTATGTGCCCATGCGTTACGCCAACTTCACCAAGACCCAATGGATCGTCAGCCTCGGCGTGAACTCCACCTGGGGCCCCGATGGTTTCTACGTCACCACCAGCAGCCGCGTCCGCGCCGAAATCACCTTCAAGCAGGTGATGCAAAAACTCCACGACGCCACCACTTCCATGCACAAGTAAGTCCGGCGCTGTTTGCTCCGAGCTGTAGGAGCGGGTTTACCCCGCGATTTGATCGAGACGAAACAAAGATTGCCGCAGACTCCCTTGTGAATTTTGCTCCGCCCATGAGCCCTTTCGGGAAAAAAACATGGGTGCAAATTCCCTCTACGTTTTGCGGCCATACAAGCATGAAGGGTCGTGGGTCTTTGATGATGAGAGCGTCGGATTAATTCGTGAACCATTTGTCTTCGGCATCGACAACATGATCGAGCGGATGGTTGCCACGATTCCTAACGCAGAAAAGGGATTTCGATTAATCTTCTCTCCCGGTCCATTTCCCGGCTATGCCGCTCTGCTCGAGTGGCGCAGGGAGGAAATGGGTGGCAATTGGTATTTCTCGCCGAGTTTCGGGATCGAGGGCTGGCTTTGTCCCGCGCTGTTCAAGTATTTCGATGTCGCCCCAAAGGAATTTTACGCGAAAGCCGAGCCGATCCAATCGGCGCAATTAGGCAGCCACAGGTAGTTTCCTCCATCAAACACGCTTGCTGTCTCCCCTGATTGGCGCATCCGTGTCGGGATGCCCAGAATTCCTTTGGAAGACAATTTCGTTGATGTGATCGGCAAAGCCCAGCGCGGGCTGAAGCTGTCCGACAAACAGCTTTGCGCCAAAGCCGGGATTCCGCCCGCCGATCTCGCCTCGCTCAAAGCCGGCACGGTCAAGGAAGAGCCCCTGCGCGCCATCGCCCGCGCCCTCGGCCTCGGGGGCGATGCCCTCACGACCTTGGCCCGCCGCCAATGGTACCCGGAACAACCGGTTTTTCCCCGTGGCTTCGCCATGTTCAACACGCCCGACGGTGACATGACCGTGAACAGCTACCTCATCTGGGATACCCAAACCAAGCTCGCCGCCGCCTTCGACACCGGCACATCCGTTGCGGGAATGCTCGATATTATCCAGACCGAGCGCCTGAACCTGCGCTACATCTTCATCACCCACACGCACAGCGATCACGTCGCCGCTCTCCCCCAGCTCGCTGCCTCCACCAAGGCCGAAGTCTGGTCCTCCGAACTCGAGCCCGTCGCGCAACCCGGCGCCAAATTTTTCAAGGAAAACGCCCACTTCCATCTCGGCGAAGAAATCGCCATCAAGACCCTGCTCACCTCCGGGCACTCGGTCGGCCAGACGACTTTTTATGTGACCGGGCTTTCCTGGCCCACGGCCTTCGTCGGCGATTCGCTTTTTTCCTCCTCGATGGGCGGCGGACTTGTTTCCTACGAGGACCAATACCGCAACAACCGCCGCAAGCTCCTCAATCTCCCCTCCGACACTGTGTTCGCCTGCGGCCACGGCCCGCTCACCACGCTCCGCCAGGAGAAGCAGCACAACCCCTTCTTCACCCGCTAAGGCTGCCCGGAGTAATTTGAACCGCGAATAGACGCAAATTTACGCGAATAGAACGCAACAGAGCCGATGAGTAATTTCGACGAGACATCAATTTGGCAAAATGCCTTTTGTCTCCTTCTGAAATTCGCGTCCATTCGTGTCCATTCGCGGTTTGGAGTCTCCTAATGCTCGCGCCATGAGTGACGCCACGCCTCGCGATCCTTACTCAGCCCTGCGCCACGACGGCTACCGCCGTTATCTCGTGGGCAATCTGCTTTCCAATGTCGGTCGCCAAGGCCTGAGTGTCGCCGTCGCCTGGCAGATCTACAAATGGACGAACTCGGCCACGGCGCTCGGTTTGGTTGGTCTGGTGTCCGTGCTGCCCCTGATTGCATTTGTCCTGCCCGCGGGCACGCTGGCCGATCGCTTTGACCGACGGCGCATTCTCATCCGCACCTCGGCCGTCTCCGCTGTGCTCTCTCTGGCGCTCGCGTTGCTGTCCGTTTTCCACACCGCGCTGCCCTATGCCGCCCCGCTCCGGTTTGCCAATGATTTCCTCCGTGGCATCGCGCTCCATTTTGAGCGGCACACCGATCCGGCTTCGCTTCATTTCGACAATCCCGCGCTGCCGCTCATTTTCCTGATTCTGTTTTTCCAAGCCTTTGTCCGGGTGCTCGGCAACCCCGCGCGCGCCGCCCTCGTGCCTCTGCTCGTCGAGCCCACTGCCGTCAGCAACGCCGTCACCTGGAGCTCCAGCTCCTTTGAACTTTCCACGGTCATCGGCCCCGCGGTCGGCGGCCTGCTGGTGGCTTCGACCGGTTACACCTCGGTCTATGTGCTCGACGCCGTCTTCTCCCTCTCGCTGGCCATGCTTATGCTCGGCGTTCGTCTCCACCGACAACCCACCCCGACGACCGGCCCCGCTCCCGATGCGCTCGCCGGAATGCGTTTCATCTGGCGGCACCAATCCATCCTCGCCGCCATCACGCTCGATCTTTTTGCCGTGCTGCTCGGAGGCGCGGTCGCGCTGCTGCCCATCTACGCCGATCAGATTCTTCACGTCGGCCCGGCCGGACTTGGCTGGCTGCGCGCCGCCCCCGCATTTGGCGCCATCACCATGGCGTTTCTCGTCACTCACCTCCGTCCCGCCCGTCATCCCGGCGTCGTGATGCTCTGGACCGTCGCCGGCTTCGGCGCGGCCATCGTGGTCTTCAGTCTCTCGACCAACCTCTGGCTCTCGCTGGTTGCCCTTTATCTGAGCGGCGTGTGCGACAACTTCAGCGTCGTTGTCCGCCACACCTTGGTACAGATGAAAACGCCCGACAAGCTCCGCGGCCGGGTCAGTGCGGTCAACCAGCTCTTCATCGGTTCCTCCAACGAGATTTCCGAGTTCCGCGCCGGCCTGGCCGCCGCGTTGTTCGGACCGGTGGTCGCCGCCACCGCCGGCGGCATCGGCACCATCGCGGTGGTGGTGATTGTCGCCCTCGCGCTGCCCGCCCTCCGCACGGTTCCCCCTCTGCACACGCTTGAGCCGGAAAAGGACTGAATGCAGGCAGCCCGAAGATTTTTTAACCGCTAATGGATTCTTCAAGAGATGAATCCTTGGAAGTGAGCTGCGACTGATCGTCTCCGCCAATTGGCTGCATGGAGCCTGTTAATCGCAGGCAGATTTGCAATTCAACCTGCATCTAGCAATACAGCCGATCAATTTAACCACGGATTCCCCAGATTTCCACGGATACAGAAATTCGCCGTTTGGCGAAACTCATGAGCGGTTACCCCACCAACCCTGCTCCATCCTCCTTCACCCGAGCCGAATAGCATGGCTCGCAACCCGTTTCAGTACTCGGCGGCCTAAAAATTTCAGGACTTGCGCGCTGACAAAAAATGACCCAAGTTCCGCGCTCTTCGGGCCAATGGTGCGGTAGCCAAGTGGTAAGGCCGAGCTCTGCAAAAGCTCTATCGGCGGTTCGATTCCGCCCCGCACCTCCACTTTTCGGAAGCCGAAAAGTGCTCTCCAAAGCCTGCAATCAAACCGGTCTACATCTGGCAGACCGCCTCAACATTAGTCACCAATGATCGAGTAGATTTGGTTTGCAGGAAAACAAGCATCCGCAGAAAACGAACTTGCTTCAGCAGACAGCGTAAGGGTCACACCGTTGGCGTGAAGCATCCCGCTACCCGGCATCGATAACTAAAAAGCATAACGCCCCTATGGCCATTCCCACATACGATAAGTTGATGCGTCCCATTCTTGAGTTAGCCGTGCAGCAGCCAATAAATCGGCGGACCGCTACAGACGCGATGGTCAGTCAGCACGCCTTAACGCCCGAAGACCTCGCGCAGAAGTTATCAGGTGGAGACTCGACCATCAAGAATCGCACCGGGTGGGCGATGACCTTTTTGACCAAGGCTGGTCTGATCGCCAAAATTGCGCCAAAAACATATCAAGCCACCGATTTGGGTCGGTCGTTTTTGGCCAAACACAAAGGTGCGATTCGTGAAGTAGACCTTAAAACGATCCCCGGCTACGAGGAAGCCTGGGCTGCGGGCGCAGCCAAGCGCCGACAAAAGGAATCCCTCGCGGCGGACAAGACCGATCCAGCCTTATCCAACGAAACCGCTACCCCGCACGAGATAATTGCTCGTGAGGTAAGTTCGCTGGACGCAGATTTGCGAGGGCGATTGCTGCAAACGATCGTCGAGCAGTCCCCAACCTTCTTTGAACAACTGGTGCTCGATGTTCTCATTGCCATGGGTTACGGCGGTTCAAAGGAGGACGCAGCCGAACATCTAGGACAGTCCGGTGATGAGGGCATCGACGGCAGGATTAACCAAGATGCCTTGGGGCTCGATCAAGTCATGGTCCAAGCCAAACGCTATCGCCCCGACCGTCCGGTGGTTCGCAACGAGGTGCAAGCGTTCGTTGGGTCCCTCTCTGGACAGGGCGTCACGAAAGGGGTCTTCATCACCACAAGCTCGTTCGTAACCAGCGCCCATGAGTTCGTCGCCCGCGGTTCAACGACCAAGGTGGTGTTAGTCGATGGGAAGATGCTCATTGAGCTCATGGTCCGGTTCGGCATCGGAGTCCGGGTCGCCCACGAATACAAACTCTTCGAGGTCGATCAAAATTACTTTGACGAAGGCGAGTGACCACATACCTCTGCAACACTAGCCTCGAAAGTTCGCTGGCCACTCTCAGAGCATGATCTGCCCACGCTTTTCAATTTGATTGGTCGTCGAAGGCCCTGAGTTTCGCCAACGACCCGATCTTGGGCAGGTCTGCTTTTTCAGGGATCGCCGTACCCAAGTTCCAGTCTGATACGCGATCAGGCGGCGGGCTTTTCGAGCGGAACAGAAACGCTGAAGTTAGGTAAGCCGCTCGCGCCAGTAACCCGGCTCCGTTTGAAAGGCGACACGGCGATGATCCACACATAGTCCGGTCGGTCGATGTAGACGACCGCATAGGGAAAAGGCAGACGGAAGTGCCGCAGGGCGGGCGGCAAAATCATCCGGTACACTGTGGGCGAGGCGCAAATCTCGTCCAGCAGTTCATGGATTGTGATATAAAACGGCTGGCCCAGCGCCGGGTTGATCGCCGCTTAGTGTCGCGCCGCCGCCGTAAACTTCTCGTCCGCCTGACGGTGGAAGCGATAGGGCATTACAGACCGACGTTCTTGCGCACGCGGGCCATGACTTCCTCGCCGGGGATACCGACCCCGCGACAGCTCTCGATGTCGTCGATCCGACGGTTGATCTCCTCAGCCCAGCCTTTATCCATCGTGAGATCATTGAGGCGATGATTGGTCAGCAACAGTCTCTCAATAAGCTCCTCGACCTGTCCAGAGGGCCAGCAGCTGGTTTCGGCGAGAACTTGATCAACGGTCATGGGCATGGTCTGTATGGTGTGATTTTTTTGTCGTTCGGCAACTGCCCGGATAGGTTTTTGCATTTCCGCCTGACGGCTAGCACGTGGCGGGGACTTGAATCAATTGGCAGAAGACGAGCGCGTGACACTGGTTTCCTAGCTTGCGTTTGCATTAGAATGGCATAAAGGTTGAATCAACCTTTTATCATGCCTAACCAACTAGCCAAGTCCAAGCGCCGCCAGAGCCTTGCTGAGCACGAAGCCGTGTTGGCAGCGCTCGCGGAGATCGCGCGTCGCGAGGATACCACCGTGATGGCTCTGATACGCGAAGCAGCCCGCGATGTGGTGCGAAAGCGGACAACATCCCCGGCTCAAGTGGACGCAATGCGCGCGTTGGTCTGGCAAATGGCTCCGAAGATGCCGGCTCGGTTCAAGACAGCTGCACAAGTGTCCCGCTTCAAGCGTGCCCAACGTGAGTTTGACCAGGTGGTGCTCGACCTGAAAATCGATACGCCGTCATCGATTCAAAACCGAAATTCCGTCGTCCGTGCGGATCAGACCGTCCGCCTCATCGATTTCGATCGCGCCCATGCCACCGCTACCCTCTGACGCCGAACCGCGCCCACCGGCGGATTTTGCGCCGCTGCTCGCCACCAAGGAACCGCTGCTGCTTGTGGGCGGACAGGCGGTCAACCTCTGGGCGTTGTACTACAAGGACCGGACAGCCGACCTCGCTCCCTTCGTCTCCCGCGACGCGGACATCCTGGGCGACCGGGACACCTTGATCGCTCTCGGAAAACTGGCTGGGACAAAACCCCAGTTCTTCCCGCTCAAGCCACCGAGCAATGAAGTCGGTGTAGTGATCGGCAAGGATGACCATGGATCAGCGATGCTCATCGAGGTGCTCCGGTATGTTCATGGTGCCACCAACGAAGAGTTGCGCGAACCTGCCTACACCCTCGCCATAGGCGCGGAAGAAGTGCGAGTGCAAGTGCCGGGACCGATTGCCCTGCTCCAAGCCAAGCTAGCCAATGTCGCCGACCTGAAGCAAACGGACCGGCAAGACGCTCGCCACGTGCTCATCCTCGCCCGAATCCTGCCGGCTTACTTGGAAGACCTGCGCCAAGCTGCTGTAGCCGGTCGCATGGAAGAACGGAAGCTGATCGAATTTTTTGAGCGCTTGCTCGCGATTGTGACCACCGCCAGCAGCCGAAAAGTGCTGCGCGAATTAAAGGTGGACGCTCGCGAATTCTTCATCGGCCTCGACGCAGACCCGTTGCCTAAACTTCGAGCATTCTTTGAAAAGCGCCTGCCCCGTGCGTTGCCAAAGCAGATTTCGGATTCGAATTGACCGTACTTTTGTATCGGCTTGAGCGCATAGGTGCGCACCAGTGATCACAACTTTGCAAAGATCGGGTCAAAATCCTCCGGCTGTGTCTGTTCAGGCACGGACACGCGGACGGAAACTGATTCGGGCGGTACGGAAATTCATCGCCGTAAAAGGTGAGTTTTCCCGCTGAAGGTCAGCGGCACTTACCAGCCCGGATTCCAGCCTGCTGGCATCCAGCAGACGCAGGAGCGTCTTCCGCCAATAAACGTTCTTCACCGTGGGAGTTTTTGGCAGCTTGCGCAGGGTGCGTTCGATGAGCGGCAACCGGTCCTGTGCCGAAAGCTTCCGCACACGCTCCAGCCATTCGGTCTGCGCAGCAGACTCGGCGGGCAACTTTCGCGGTGTGGAGGAACGGGACATGGCGGAAAACTAGCAATTGATTTGTCCACGACAAGCCCAGCTTTTGGCGAAAAACGAGCGGTTCGCACGGATAGCGTCCGCTAGGATCGGTGAACGCCGCATCAAGCGGACCCTCCGAAGGTAGGTCTTCAAGTTCACTAGGAAGGCTCGTGCCCCATTCGGAAAAATTCGGCTGATAGCCGCCGCTGGCCCGCATGAAGCCAAAAAAATCAGGCGACCGAGGAGCACCGTAATTCACCGGCCGCTTTGATCACCGATGCTCCTCGTAGGTGATGTCGATGTTGGCGGTGAAGGCTTGTTTCTTGGCGGCACCTTGGAAGCGGATGCTGTGCGTGAGTTCGTCGTAAACCCAGCCGTTCTCCGGATCCGGCTTAACCTCCTGCCCGTCCACCAACACACGCAGGCTCTTTTTATAGAGGGTGGCGCCGGGTCCGACCGGATCAAGCGCGACGGCGACGGTGTCGGCGATCCGGTCGCCCAGCGCGGCGAGCGGCCCGGAGAAGTCGCTCTCGATGTTCAGCACCGTGCCGCCGGTGAGTTCGGCCGCTCGGCGGTGCGACACGTTGGCCGGCGACACCACCGCGTGCATCTCGATTTTTCCGCGCTTGTTGCCCTTGACGATGATGAAGGGGCGCAACACCCAGAAGTTGATGTAGCTGTCGAGCGTCTGGCGTTTACCGGGATTGCGCGCGTTAAACTCGTTGAGCAGCTCGGGGAGCTTGCCGTCCTGCACCCACTCTGCCTGGCGCCCGCCGTCCGGCAGGTCCTTCCAGGTCGCCATGCGGGTTTCCTCCTCATCCATGAAAAACACCACGATCGTGGTGGCGTCGGGACGCAGCAGGGCGTGGGCCTTGTTTTGAAAGCCCGCGACAAAGTTATACACCGCCGTGAAGGCCGTGCGGTTGCTGTCGCCATTCGTGCCCACTTTCACGAGCTCGGCAAAGATGCTGTCGGGCGTCGATGGTGTCACCCACGGCTGGGCCATCACCGGGAGCCTCACGAGCGTGCCGTTGCTCGCCACCTGCTTGGTGGTCTGCTTCGGACGCTGGTGGCGGTCGAGCACCGGTTTGCCCGCCGCGTCGAGCTCCGCGGAGCGGACCTCCTTGAAGAAGGGCTGGCCGGCGTCGACGAAATCGGTCGTCAGCACCCCGATCCGGTAGTCGAGGTGTCGCTCGTCGAAGAGTTGCCGGAAGCGCTGGAGATTCTCGGCGATGCGGCTCTGGTGCGGAGCCATCGAGGGCGAATTGTTGATGACGAAGACGAGATCGACTTGCCGGCTTTTGGAGCGGTCCGCGGCGATGTGCTTCAGGTCGCGGATCGGCTCGACGCGAACCACCACGGCATTTTTCGCCCCGAGCTGGGCGTTGTTCTCGTCGGACGTGTAATAGTTGAAGCGGTCCTCGCCGATGAAACCGGGATCGGGGGCATAGGTGAGCTGACCGGTGCTGCGGTCGAGCCGGGCCGTCCCGTGCTTGGGCTTGGTCTCGTCATCGAGGTCATAGACCACCTTGGGATCGACGATGCTGGCGCGGTCCGCCGGCTTCATGAAATCCTCATGGCTGGGGACCTTTTGGGTGATCGAGGTGTTGGGGCGGGTGGTCAGCGTGACGACCTGCTCCTCCTTGATTCGTTCCCGGGTCCCGGTAATCACGAATTTTTCCAGGACCACCGGCGCGGCTGGCTTCACCTCGATCACCACAGTGTTCTGAAAAACCAGGCCGGAGGTCTCGTTGCGCACGGTGTAGGTAAACGAGTCCTCGCCCACGTAATCATCCTGCGGCCGGTAGGCGAAATAGCCGGACCGCCCGCGCTTGTTTTTGAAAAAATCCTCGTCGTCCCCGCCGGCCAGTCCCACCCGCCCGAACCGGGGCTCGACCGTGATTGTGTAGACCAGGTCGCCGCTGGTCTCGGCAGTGTAGATTTCCCGGGCGACGACGAACTGGCCGGACACGCCCGTGCCCTCGGCCACCAGCTTCATGGGGATCGTGGAAACGATCACCTCCGCGGCGCCGGACGCCGGCGGGCTGTCGGCGAAGGCCGGCCCGCCCGTCAGCACGAAGACCAAGCACAGCACGCGCAGCCACACAGGGAAATTGGTTTTGAGGATCATGTGATAAAGACGATACTGACCTTGGAGTCTGTCAACCGAGACTAGGTTCCGTTCCATCAAGGCGGGTCGGATATAAAATGGCTCAGCCACCTCCTCTCCCCGGTGCGCCATCTTCAGCCTCAGATGCGATCTGATGAGGGCGTCGAAGGCACCTATCCTCTCGCCAAACTACGTTCGATTTGGGATACACCCCGTACCCACCGCTGCCCGAACCAACGTGCCGATGCCATCCTCACCCCCGAACGAACCGATCATTTTGCTCGATCCGCATCCGCGCCGGATCGAACGGATTTTCGATGAGCCGACCAAGCGTCGGCTCGAAAAACTCGGCCGTGTGATCTGGCACGACGGCTCGCCCGCTTCCGCCGCAGACATCGACCGGTATCTGCCGCAGACGGTGGCTTTGATCGGACAATCACCGCTGGACAAGGCCCGACTCGATCGGGCACCGCATCTGCGGGTGGTGTTCAACGTCGAAAGCAACTTCCTGCCAAACATCGACTATGCCGAGTGTGACCGGCGCGGGATTCCGGTGCTCTCCACCGCGCCGGTCTATGCACGTCCGGTCGCCGAGCTGGCCCTGGCGATGGCGATTTCCCTGGCGCGGCGCATGCACGAGGCCGACGCCGCGCTGCGCCTCGGCAAGGAATTCAAGGGCGACAACCACGACTCGTTTCTGCTGCACGGCAAGACGCTCGCCCTGGTGGGATTTGGCAATCTGGGCCGCGCCCTGCTGCCGTTGCTGCGGCCCTTCTCGCAGGAAATCATCGTGCACGATCCGTGGGTGGATTCGACCACGCTGCGGGCTGCGGGCGTGATCCCGGCGTCGCTCGACGAGTGCTTCGCCCGCGCGCGGGTGGTTTTTCTCCTCGCGGCAAATACCACCGAGAACACGGGCAAGATCGGCGCGCGCCATTTCGCGAGCATGCAACCGGGCAGCGTGATCATCCTCGCCAGCCGTGCGGCGCTTGTGAATTTCCCGGAACTCCTCGCCGCCGCGCGCAGCGGACACATCCGCGCCGGCATTGATGTCTGGCCCGAGGAGCCCATCCCGGCGGACGAACCGGGCCGCACCACGCCCAACACACTGCTGCAAGCGCACCGCCTCGGCAGCGTGCCCGAAATCCAGCCGCTGATCGGCCAGTTTGTCGCCGATGATCTGGAAGCCATCCTCGCAGGTCAGCCGCCCCAACGCTGTCAGCGCGCCGTCCTCGAAACCGTGACGAAACTCCGCAGCATCCCGGTCGGCGCATGGTCGACCGGCGGGACGCGCCAACTCTGATGATTTCATCCGCACTTCTTACTCTAGGAGCGGCTTTATGCCGCGATCGTTTTCTGAATCGCGGCGCAAAGCCGCTCCTACATCAATCCAAGCCGAGGCACAATCGACGGCATCAAACTCCTCACGAATGAAAATCCTCTTCATCGGCGGCTCGGGCGTGATCAGTCGCGCCGCTACGGAACAAACCATCGCGGCAGGCCACGAGCTCTGGCTGCTGAATCGCGGCAAACACCGTTCCGTCGAGGGAGCGCGGATCTTGGTCGCCGACATGACCGATGCCGCGAACGCCCGGGCGGCGTTGCGCGGACACACGTGGGACGTGGTCGTGCAATGGATCGCGTTTGCGCCGGATGATATCCGCCGCGATCTCGAACTTTTTCGCGACCACACCCGGCAATACATCTTCATCAGTTCGGCGAGCATTTATCAGAAGCCGCTCGGCAACTCGCTCATCACCGAGTCCATGCCGCGCGAAAATCCGCATTGGGAATATTCCCGGAAAAAAATCGCCTGCGAACTTGAGCTCGAAGCCGCGCACCAAAACTCCGCCTTCCCCTGCACCATCGTGCGCCCTTCCCTCACTTACGGCGACGACCAGATTCCCCTCGTGCTCAACGCCTGGCAACAGCCATGGACCGCCATCGACCGGATGCGTCGCGGGGCGCCGTTGATCATCCCCGGCGACGGCACCTCGTGGTGGACGATCACGCACAACAGCGATTTCGCCCGGGGACTGATCGGGCTGTTCGGCAATGCGGCGGCGCTCGGCCAGGCGTTTCACATCACATCGGACGAAGCGCTCACGTGGAACCGGATCTTCGCGCTCACCGCCGAAGCGGCGGGAGTGACCGCACCGAAATTTATGCACATCGCATCGGATTTCATCATCGCGTGCGTGCCGACGGTGGAAGGCACGTTGTTGGGCGACAAGGCGGTGTCGGCGGTGTTCGACAACTCCAAGCTCAAGCGCGTCGTGCCCGGCTTCGCGGCCCGGACGCCCTTTGCCACCGGCATCCGCCGCACGATCGCGTGGTTCGAGGCCGATCCCGCCCGCCAGCAAATCGACGCCGAGCTGAACCGCCGCTGGGACAAACTCATCGCCGGCTACGAGCGCGGACTCTCCCACGCAAAAGCGGAGTTCACGGGTAACTCATGAAATCTCTTTTTCCAGTCGGCGCGTTCGCGGCCGCCCTGACCGTGACCGTCGCCACCGCGACCGAAACGGCGACGACCGCCGAACCGCTCGGAGCCGAGGTCCGGCAGTTGATTCTGAGCATCGCGCCGGACTGGTCCTCCAGCCAAGGGACGTTGCAACGTTACGAGCGCGCGACCAATGGACAGTGGACAAAAGTTGGTGAAGCGGTTCCGGTGAATTATGGCAAACACGGGCTTGCCTGGGGACGGGGCGTGCGAGGCGAAGCTGAGCCCGGTCTAAGAAAACGCGAGAGCGACGGCCGGACGCCCGCCGGCGCGTTCACGCTCGGCGTCATCTACGGCAACGATCCCCGCCTGCCAGACGGAGCTGATTTCCCCTACCATCAGGTGACAGACGCCGATGCGTGGCCCGACGATCCGAAGAATCCTTTCTACAACCGACATGTGGCGGTGGATGCCGCAAATCCACCCGCGTGGTTCAAATCGCAGCGCATGCGCACCGGCGATCCGGCCTACCGCTGGCGGGTGGAAATCCGTCACAATGCGGATCCCGTCGAGCCCGGCACGGGCAGCGCCACGTTCTTCCATGTCCGCCGTGGCGAGACCCGCCCCACCTCGGGCTGCACCACGATGGCCGAACCGGCGCTGCGCGAGCTGGTCATCTGGCTGCGCGCCGCGGCCAATCCGCACTATGTGGTGTTGCCGCGCACCGAATACCTACGGTTGTGGCAAGCTTGGGGTTTGCCCGCGCCAGAGCCGGCGAATTGACCAGTCGCTCTGGCCTCAGTTGGACAGAGAAGACCACAAGGAAGGCCGCGAACGACAATCTCAGCACTACGCACCTCCAACCGGCACACGGGGTTTCGTCTGGTATCGAAAGACGGGACGGGCAAAATTCGGGCATGCCCCATGTTCACGGTTTGCGCAGTTGCTACGCCAAGGTTGGCCGGCTCGTCTATTTCGGCCGCATGCTCGACAAGATCCGGCTCCACGCAGCGGGACAACTCCCCGCCGAATACGTCGCGAATCTGGGCGATGCCCGGTTGTTTCTCCTCGACGGGCGTTGCTGCCGGTTTCTCGGAGTTCGTTATGCAGACCTGCGGGAACGCACCCTCGCAGGAGGTACCGATGAGGAGGTGCTCGCGTGGGCGCACGCCCACGGCACCCCGCACCCGGACGAGGAATGCCACATCTGGAACCGCTTCCTCTTGAAACTTGGCTGGCGCGATGAGCGCTCCGGCGTTTTGCCTCAGCGGATCATTGACGCCGGCCTGACCGGCAAGCCCATCGAAACGATCATCGACCACATCGAATATGACGAGGGCCGCGACCCCGTCGCCACGAAGGCGTGGGATTCAGTCTGAACGCAGCGTCGGTGGAGAAAACTCGGCCCTCCTTTGATGTGACTAACCGTAGCCAAGCGTTCCGTCCCGAGCCCGGACTCGTCTGCAGCCGGTGCGGCCAGCCCGAGGCCTTTCCCTTCGACGAACCACTCTGCGCCGATTGCTGCCATGCCTGCGGCTCCTGCGGCGCCGTGCGCGAGACCGATCCTCCCGGAGATGAGCAACCAAACAGCGGCGGCCCCGGCGATCGACGTCTCCCGACGTAAAGATCCTCGGGGCAAGCCCAGAGGCATTGGCCAAGTTGGCCGAATCGCGGCATAAAGCCGCTCCTACAGCAAACCAAGCCGAAGCAAGCTTCGGGGTATTTGGACCCACAGGGAATAAAAAAGGCGGACCGAAGTCCGCCCGTGGTTTGCAAAAACTTTTCTGTATGGTCAGGTCTTGGCGAGCAGATCGTCGATCGAGTCGCTCTCGACGCTGACATCCGCGAAGAGCCAGGTGGAGAGATAGCGTTCGCTGCTCGAGGGGATGATCACCACGATGAGCTTGCCCTTGTTTTCCGGACGCTTGGCCAGTTGCAAAGCCGCCCAGACCGCCGCACCGGAGGAGATGCCGATCGGAATCCCGTCCTGAACATTGACCTGCTTCGAGATCGGGCCGGAATCGGCTTCCTTCACGCGGATGACCTCGTCGTAGATCTTCGTATTCAGTATGGCCGGAATGAAGCCACCACCGATACCCTGCAATTTATGCGGACCGGGAGCTCCGCCGGAAAGCACCGGGGAAGCATCGGGCTCGACCGCGACGATCTTGACCGACGGCTTGCGGGCTTTCAACACCTCGCCAATGCCCGTGATGGTGCCGCCGGTGCCGATGCCGGAAACGACGATGTCCACCTTGCCGTCGGTGTCCTTCCAGATTTCCTCGGCCGTGGTCACGCGGTGAATCGCGGGATTGGCCGGGTTGGAGAATTGCTGGAGAATGACGCTGTTTGGAATCTGCTTCTGCAATTCCTCGGCGCGGGCGATGGCGCCTTTCATGCCTTTCGCCCCTTCGGTCAGCACGAGACGGGCGCCGAGAATCTTGAGCAGCTTGCGGCGCTCGGTGCTCATCGTCTCAGGCATGGTAAGAATCAGCTTGATGCCCTTGGCGGCGGCGACGAACGCCAGCGCGATGCCGGTGTTGCCGGAGGTGGGCTCGATCAGAACGGTGCTCTTCGTGATCTTGCCGCTCTTCAGCGCATCTTCGATCATGGAGAAACCGATGCGGTCCTTCACGCTGGAGAGCGGGTTGAAGAACTCGAGTTTCAGCACGATATCGGCAAGCGAGCCGTGCTCCTTGGCCGTGCGGTTGAGGCGCACGAGGGGGGTGTTGCCGATCGTTTCGGTAATGTCGTTTTTAATATTAGCCATGATATCGTGGGTTGAGGTTAAAAGCGCGGGGTTCGGCGAACTTGCCGGTTTGAAGGATCTGAATCAAGCCCGGAGGCGAGAAACGGCCAGCGAGAAATCTTTCCCTGCCCGTAAACGGGCGATCAACGGGCCAAAGCATGGTCCGCATCGCAGCGGCAGCATTCGGGTTTGGCCGACCATGCCGGCGGGGCGCCGTGTCATAATTTCAGGCGCAATCCATCATAGGCCAACTGAACCCCGCCATGCGCAGGCGGGCTCCATTCGGCGTAACCGGTGTGATGCGTCGTGTGCGTGACATAGTTACGGGCGCATCCTATCTCGGCCGCGACCGCGCACGCCTCGGCGATGCTCATGTGCGAGGCATGCGGCTCCGGCCGCAGTCCGTCGAGCACCACCGCATCCGCGCCCTTGGCCAAAGCCACCGCCTCGGGCGGGACGCGTTTGCAGTCGTTATAATAGACGAATTTCTTCCCGGAAGATTTTTCCACGAAGACCAGCCCGAGCGAATGGATGCTTCCATGCGGCAAAAGCGTGGAATAAATTTTCCCCTGCGGCAGATCCAGCACGGCAGGCATGGGCTGCAAGTTGAACGCAGCATACCCGTAAGCCACCGGCCGATCGGCGATCGCGTACGGAAAGATCGCCTGCACCCGTCCCATCCCCTCCTCCGTCGCATAAACCGTCATCGCGCGTCCGCCGAGCAGATCGCAAAACCGCCGCAAATCATCCATGCCCACGACGTGATCGGCATGCCCGTGCGTCAGGATGAAAAAATCCATCCGGGTTATTTTCTCCCGCAGACATTGCAGCCGGAATTCCGGCGGCGCATCGACCTGCACATGGAGCCCGTCCATCACGACATGCAGGCTGGCGCGGGTGCGGTGGTTGCGCGGGTCGGCGGAGGTGCAGACCGCGCACTCACACGCTATCATGGGAACGCCCTGCGATGTACCTGATCCGAGAAAAATGACTTCCATGGTGGAAAGTCCAAACAACACACTGCCTCAGCCCGTGGCAAGGCCGACGAATGACCGGAAGCAAAGCCCCCCCGGGGTGTTAATAATCCGACGCCTGGATCGGACTCTTCGATGGTTCAGTTTGAATTTTGGCGTAATGCCCGGCGATGTGCTCGTTGTAGCGGCGGGCATACTCGCTTTGAGCCCTGCGCAGCGGTCCGTCGGAAACGAGACAACCGATTCCTGCATCGGCACAGGGCAAGGTTTTCAAAACGGGGTGCCGGTCGAAGTCCACCCCGGGCGCGAAAGCAACGATCGTTCCGCAGAGATAGATTTTGGGGTGGCCCGCAGCGATATCACTTCGTGCTTCGGCCACGGCTTTGTCTGGCTGCCAATCCGCCCATGAGCGCTGCGGATATTGCAGCAGGGGCTTTGCTTGGGATTGTTGTGGTGTCGTGCAGGCCGCGAGAAAAACGAGAACCAGAGCCGGTAAAGAGCATTTCATCACAGTATGGCCACTCCCTCGCCCAATGCCGCGAAACAACCACGGCAGTGTCGGCCTGAGGCCGTACGCCACCGCCCGGACGGAGGGAAAGCGGAGTTCCATCAGGGCTCGGGGCAGTCCGATGGTTTCCTGCCTCCTGAGAGTCATATGATCGATTCTATCGCTTGCTCCTGGCCATGTCTTCTAGCGACCCGGCGATCCGCTCGTGCGCCTTCACAAATCGTATGAGAAGAAAAAACGAATACGTGACCGCAACAAGCGCGAACAGTATGTATAGGAGTGGCAATAGCCCGAATATCACATTCATAGTCGTAGAAGGTGTTTTTGATTTTGCCAAAAGTTACCGCTCAGCCGACGACCGGCGAGCGTAAACATGACTCTTCCGAATTGAAACTGAGTGCTGAGTGTGGAGCGCCATGTGCGATTTAGTCCGTATGAAGGTCGTTGGCTGTGGTGGGTCATTTTTGCGTCGGCTGAATTTCCGTTGCCAGCCCCAATGCCTTTCTGGGTTTCAACGTTTTGGTGGGAGGAGTTTGAAGGCGGGTGGACCCTGCCAGGACTGGTTGCGCGTCTTGCGGGAGCCAGCCGCGCAGCCCGACTTTCATCGGCCGGCAATACAATTCGTGCTGCCAGCGCTGCGCCTACACGGTGGCCATTTCGAGGGCCGGCGCCGTTTTCGGATCCAGCAGGCCGGTCCACCACCGCAATTCCCCCCGGATCTCGCGCACCTGCAGCCAACGCAGGGGCCGGCGTTGCTCTTGCGGATCGTGCACCGCGACCGCGAGCAGCGTGCTGCCAGCACCCATTCCGATTCACCCTTGCGCCCGAGCGCCAGCGGATTGTGCAGGCCCTGCCGCCAGCCGCACCGCCCGCGCCCAGTTTGGCAAAGGCCGCGCACCACCGCCGGCTCGCCGTCTTCGCGAAGGCACCGGTCATCTGCGGAGTATTGCTTCCACTGCATTGCGTACCGTCCAGCGCGAGCCGCCGCCAACCCCGCCAGAACGCGTGCGGATGTTGCTTCTGCCTGGCGAGCGGACCGCAAACCCGCCTGCCACAGTTCCGCATACAAGGCCCGCGGCACCACCGCCCGCCGCCCGACCAGCGTGCTGCCGGAGCGGGGCAACCCCCAGCAACGCCTCCCTGTGTTCGGCCAGAGTGCCCGGCCCGCGCGAAATCGCGAGCCAGGTTTGCCGCCTGCCGCGTTGATGGAATCCCGATGCGCAGCGGGGTTTCAATGGCTGCGCTTCCACCCTTTTCCCCTCTGAGCGCCAGGTTCTTTTTCACCCCACACCAACGAAACCCCGAAAGGCATTATGGCTAATCAAGGAACACTTGGAGCGTGAACGCCACGGGTTGCACCCAAACGCATTTTAGCCTTCCGAATCAAAATGGTGGACGCTTGCGGACTCGAACCGCAGACCCCCTGCGTGTGAAGCAGGTGCTCTAACCAACTGAGCTAAGCGTCCTAAATGAACGGCAGACGGTTAACGCCCATCCGGTACGAATCAACCTTGTTTTATTTCTTTGTGCGAAAGCCCTTTTTTCGACCAGGGAAGAGCGTCTGGCAGATTTCGCAAACCGTTCCGTCGCATCCGCGCGCCGTGCAATGTTCCCGACCGTAGAAGATAATTCTCAAGTGCAGCTTATTCCAGCTTTCCCGGGGAAACACCCGCTTCAGGTCCGCTTCGGTTTGCCCGACATTTTTCCCATCCGTCAGTTTCCAGCGCTGTGCCAGCCGATGAATGTGCGTATCCACCGGGAAAGCCGGTTCTCCCCATGCCTGGCTCATCACCACCGATGCCGTTTTATGTCCGACACCCGGCAGCTCCTCCAACTCCGCAAACGTCCGCGGCACCAATCCACCGTGTCGCTCCACCAACAAACGCGACAGTTCGCTGATCGCCTTGGCTTTTTGCGGTGACAAACCACACGGACGGATGATCGCCTGAATTGTCCCCACCGGCACGCCAGCCATCTCCGCCGGATTGCTCGCCACCGCCCACAAGGATGGCGTAACCAAATTTACCCGTTTGTCCGTACATTGGGCCGAAAGCAACACTGCCACGAGCAGGGTGTACGGATCGCGGTGATCAAGTGGAATGGGAGTCTCCGGGTAAAGCTCCGCCAGCCTCTGCTGAACATAGTCGGCCCGGCCCTGCCTGGACCTGATATTTTGCGCGAGTGACATAAGCAGAAGCAGATAAGCTTCCGCCTACGAAACAATGCATAATTCTCTCCGCTTTGGCCGAAATCATCGTTGCACGTCCCCCGCCCCCCTTCCTAGCGTCCGCTGATGTCTTCGTCCCGCGACTTGCTCGCCCCACTCGACACTTTTGAACGCCGCCATACCGGCTCCTCCGACACCGACGTCGCCTCTATCCTGGAGACCGTGGGCTTCCCCTCGCCCGATGCCTTGGCTGACTCCGCCGTCCCCGCGCACATTCGGCTCGTCCGCCCACTCCAGCTTCCCGAGGCCGTCTCCGAATCCACCGCCCTGGCCGAACTCCACGCTCTCGCCTCCCGCAACACCATTTTCCGCAGTTTTATCGGCCTCGGCTACCACGATACGCTCACCCCGGCGGTCATTCAGCGCAACATTCTCGAAAATCCGGGCTGGTACACGGCCTACACGCCCTACCAGGCCGAGATTTCCCAAGGCCGGCTCGAAGCCCTGCTGAATTTCCAAACGCTCGTCACTGATCTCACCGGCATGCAGATCGCCAATGCCTCGATGCTCGACGAAGGCACCGCCGCCGCCGAGGCCATGATGCTCGCCCACCGCGTGAAACTCGGTGACAGTCATGACACCTCGACTTTTTTTGTCTCGGAAAAATGCCACCCGCAGACCATCGACATCGTCCGCACCCGCGCCAAGCCGCTCAACATAGAGGTGATCATCGGTGATCATCGCGCCTTTACTTTTCGCGACAGAACTTTCGGCGTTCTCGTCCAATATCCCGATACCACCGGTAGCATTAACGACTTCTCACTCTTCTTCGAAAAGGCCCACTCCGCCGGCGCGCTTTGCGTCGCCGCCACCGATCTTCTCGCCCTCACCTTGCTGCGCGCTCCCGGCGAGTTCGGGGCCGATGTCGCCGTCGGCTCCGCCCAACGCTTCGGCGTCCCGATGGGCTTTGGCGGCCCGCACGCCGGCTTCCTCGCCACCAAGGACGAATTCAAACGCCAGATGCCCGGTCGCCTGGTCGGCGTTTCCAAAGATGTTCACGGCAACCCGGCCATGCGCCTTGCCCTCGGCACGCGCGAGCAACACATCCGCCGCGACAAAGCCACGTCCAACATCTGCACGGCGCAAGTACTCCTCGCTGTGATGGCCTCGATGTACGCCGTCTACCATGGCCCGGAGGGCCTGAAGAAAATCGCCCGTCGTATCCGCCTTCTCACCCAGATGCTCTCCCACGGCTTACAGGCCACCGGAGTCATCGTCAACGCCGAGCCCGTCTTTGATACCCTCACCATCGGCCATGTCGCCGCCGACCGCGTGCTGGCCAATGCTGCCGCGAAAAAATTCAATCTCCGTCCCATCAACACCCACAGCGTCGGCGTTTCGCTGGACGAGACCACGACCCTCGAGGATGTGCAAACCTTGCTCGCCTGCTTCCGTGAATCCGCCCAACCGCCTGAGGCCGACACGCTCAACACCAATTACAACGCGCCCCACTCTCGCACGTCATCGTATCTGACCGCGTCCGTTTTCAACCGGTATCACACCGAGCATGAGATGCTCCGTTACATCCGCCGGCTGGAAGCGAAGGATCTCTCGCTCTGCCACTCGATGATCTCCCTCGGCTCGTGCACCATGAAGCTCAACGCCACCAGCCAGATGCTGCCTGTCACCTGGCCCGAGTTCGGCCGCATGCATCCCTTCGCTCCCGCTGAACAGACAAAAGGCTATGCCCGGCTTTTTCAGGATCTTGAACAATGGCTCGCGGAAATCACCGGCTTCGCCGCCGTCTCGCTCCAGCCCAACGCCGGTTCCCAAGGCGAATATGCGGGCCTGCTCGTCATCCGCGCTTATCACGAATCACGCGGCGAAGGTCACCGCAACATCTGTCTCATTCCCACCAGCGCCCACGGCACCAATCCGGCCAGCGCCGCCATGTGCGGCTTCAAGGTCGTGCCCGTCGTCTGCGATGCCATCGGCAATATCGACGTCGCCGATCTCAACGCCAAGGCGCAGGAACACGCCGCCCATCTCGCCGCGCTGATGGTCACTTATCCCTCCACCCACGGCGTCTTTGAAACTTCGATCAAGGACATCTGCGCCACCATCCACGCGCACGGTGGTCAGGTTTACATGGACGGCGCCAACATGAACGCCCAGGTCGGCCTCACCTCGCCCGGCCACATCGGCGCCGACGTCTGCCATCTTAATCTTCACAAAACATTTTGCATCCCGCACGGCGGTGGCGGCCCCGGCATGGGCCCGATCGGTGTCGCAGCGCAGCTCGTCCCGTTTTTGCCCGGCCACCCGGTTGTCGCGCCGCGTTCGGGCACGCAGCCGCCGATGATTTCACCCCAAGCCAGTCCCATCGGCGCGGTCTCCGCCGCCCCGTGGGGCAGCGCCAGCATCCTCGTCATTTCCTGGATGTACATCCGCATGATGGGTCCGGACGGACTGAAACGCGCCACACAATTCGCCATCCTCAATGCCAATTACATCGCTAAGCGCCTCGAGAATTTCTTCCCTGTGCTCTACAAGGGAGGCAGCGGGCTCGTCGCCCACGAATGCATTTTGGAATTCCGTACCTGGAAAAAACACGGCCTCGAAGTCGAGGACGTCGCGAAACGCCTGATGGATTACGGCTATCACGCGCCCACCATGTCGTTCCCCGTGCCCGGCACGCTCATGATCGAGCCTACCGAGAGCGAGACCAAGACCGAGCTTGATCGTTTCTGCGACGCGCTCATCGCCATCCATGGCGAGATGGCGGCGGTGGCAAACGGCGAAAGCGACAGGCTCAACAATCCGCTCAAACACGCCCCGCATACTTCCGCCGCGGTCTGCGCCACCGAGTGGCCGCACCCTTACACCCGCGAAACCGCCGCCTTCCCCGACCAATGGACGCGTGCGTCGAAATTCTGGCCCAGCGTCGGGCGCGTGGACAATGTGTATGGCGACCGGAATCTCGTGTGCTCGTGCTCCGGAATGGAAAGCTATACGTCAAGCGCGCAAGCATAAGCGGCAGTCAAAACGACTTCTTGGCCAGTGCCCGCGCCAGCCGCAGTTCAATGCGCGGCCAGCGCGCCATCAGAGTGACCGTGGCCAGTTTCAGTTGTTTTTCCAACCGGCCAACGAGCACCCTTCGGGCGCGCTCATGAGTGGACGGCACGCCGACGCCGCGCACCGCCCGTAGCAGCAAGGCGACATCTCCCCGTGCGCCCAACTCGCGAGCGAATCGCACAAGCATAGGGAACGCCACACCCGCGCCGCCGGGCCAAATCTCCGACGCTATTGCTGTTTGATCACGCAAAACGATGACCGCCTTCCGCCACTCATGCACGGTGGCGGGTGTCGGCCTGCCCTTCGCCTCACTGTAACGGCGCATAACCCGATCCAAACTTCGCCGGAATAAGTTCCGCAAAGCCCCGCGCGAAACCACCGGTGCTGGCGCGACCACCCACTCACCGGCCTCCCTCAACAGGTCGTTGCGGATTTCGTCCACTCCCAATGGAACAAATCTCGGTCTTCTCTTCGCCAGCGTCAACGCCACGGCACGCTCCTTTCCTTTCAACCGCCGCGCCCAGGCATTCGCCCGGGCCACCAACACCACCCTCTCCCGCGCCGCCGACATCCGGTGTGCCAGCAGGCGCAGTCGGAATCGCGGCGGCACCGCCCACGCCGCGCCCGCTTTCTCCAATAATCGCAACAAAGACCGCGCCCGTTTCAATGCGACCCGCGCCTGATGCACCGATTTCCCCGGATGCTCCGTCACCCCGGCCAACGATTCCGCCGCGTCACCGGTCAGCACCGCCGCGAGCCGGACCAACCCGGCCCCGATCGGTTGCCCGCGCAGCAATCTCAATTTCATAACAGTTGCGAAGCATTCAATGCGGAACAGTGGTTTAGTCAACGCCGACCGCCATTGTCGCGTTGCTTTACTCAAGCCACACGATTCGTTCTCCCGATGAAACTCTACCGGCTCCTGAAACCGGACGACTCGTCTCGATCGCTGATTTCTCCCATGAAAAAAATCAACATCCACACCCTGCCCGAAGAGGAGCAGAAATCCCCCACCGGCAAATATCATTCATTCTGCAAAAACATTTCCCTCGCCCTCGGCGCGCCGAAGGATGTCGGACCCTGGGGCGGCGGACATCCCTTCGACCTTCAGATCCGCCGCGTGCCACCCGGAGCAGCGGTCTGCCCACAGCATGCCCACACCGTCCAGTGGGAACTCTTCGTCGTGATCAGCGGCACCGCCACCATCCGCGTTGATGCCGCGACCCACACCGCACAAGCCGGCGATGCTTTCGTGCAACCACCCGGCACGGCCCACCAAATCATCAACCCCGGCACGGAAGATTTCATCTTCTACGTCATCGCCGACAATCCACCCGCCGACAGCACTTGGTATCCCAACTCGAAAAAATGGATGCTGAAGCCCCAGCGAAAACTCTTTCGCATGACCGAGGTCGACTACTTCGACGGCGAGGAATGACATCTCCGCGCAAAAAACGCGCGACCTACCCTTTCTTCGGCGTCAGCAGTTTCTCCCGCGCCACCAGATATAGAAATCCGCAAAGCATGGCGTAGGGAATCAACGAGAGCAGATCGGAATTGGGACCTTCAAAAAACGGATTATGCTCCGTGGACCACTGGGTCATGAATGCGTCCGCTCTTGCAAAATGTGCCGCCAAAAACGGGCTCACCTTGTCAAGTGCACCTTGCATTATGGCGATCACGATACCCGCAATTGCGCCACCAGCGATATATCCCGAAGAAAGCAAAACCCCTGGGCTCTTGTCACTCTCGGCATTAAATGTCTCTTGATCCATCGCGGCATAGGCCGGTTTTTTTCTCAGCCATTTGTCAACAGCCCAACGGATCATGCCACCAATCCAAATCGGTAGCGAAGATGAGATCGGAAGGTAGACGCCCACTGCGAAAGTCAGTGCCGGCAAGAAAGACATCTGTAACGCCAACGTGATCATCGCACCGATAATCACTAAAGCCCAAGGTAGTTGGTGATCCAAAATGCCCTTGATGATGTATGACATCAGCACCGCCTTCGGAGCATTGAATTTCTGGGCGCTGGACCCATCGGCACGCTTGGTGTACGTTCCGTTAATCCCAGGATCCACGAACCAAACCGCATCCCCATTCTGATTCACCAGATATTTTTCGGCAGGCCCGCCTTCCGGACTGGTTCGGTGCCAGACAAAGTACTCAGCAGTATCTTCCTTGCCTTGGTTCCCGCGCAATGGCTGCTTTTTCTGGTCGAGTAACTTCACATCCACGTGCAACAATTTTCCCGCGACTTCCGCTGCAGGGACATAAACCGTACCCCCATTATTTAGACTCAGCAAGATTGGTCCCAAAATAAGTGCCGAGCCCAAGGCTCCGATGAGAATCGCATACTGTTGAAACTTCGGAGTTGAGCCCAAAAGAAACCCCGTTTTCAAGTCCTGAGATGTTGTCCCTCCATTTGATGAAGCAATGCCCACGATGCCGCCAATCGACAAGGCCGTCACGTAAAACGGTGAGGCCGTCCACCCCAGGACGAGAAAGATTAGACAGGTAAACAACAACGTTGCAACCGTCATCCCGGAGATGGGATTTGAAGTCGATCCGACCTCGCCAGTAAGGCGGGACGATACGGTGACGAAAAGAAATCCAAACGCGACAATGAGCAGCGCACCCAGCAAATTCATATTCAATGCTGGCGCAAAAGTGATTGCGGCTAGTAGCGCTACGATACCGATAGCCACGAATTTTAACGAGAGGTCACGATCAGTCCTAGGAATGACTTCCGAATTTTCGTTTCTGCGGCTCAAGCCCACATCTCGCAAACCACCTTGCAACCCATGCCAAATGGTCGGCAGTGCCTGAATCAGGCTAATGATCCCTCCAGTGGCAACACAGCCTGCGCCAATATATAGAATATAATCACTACGGATTTGCCCAGGACTCATTTGGGATATGAGTTTGGTCGCAGGAGCCAATGGAACGGACAGACCTTCTCCAAAAAATTTAATCAGAGGTATAAGTACGAGATAAGAGAGTACTCCGCCCGCCGCCATCAGACCGCCAAGGTAGGGACCGATGATATAACCGACTCCGACCAATTCCGGAGAAATTTCGCAACTGATCGATCCCGCCTTAAAGGGTGCGCCAAATATCTTTTCCGGGGAATCTTTCCACCCCTTGAGTGCCACGTTGAGTGACTTATAGAGCAATCCCACGCCGAACCCGGTGAAGATTATTCTTGCCCCGGGCGACTTCCCCAATCCGGCGGCTTCCGCGGCTGCCATTTCCGCCCGCGCAGACGGGGAGGCGGCAGCGCGGGAAACATCGTCCGCTCCGGCTTTCAACACGGCTGCGCAAGCCGTACCTTCCGGATATTTGAGCACGCCATGTTCCTTCACAATGAGCGCCCGCCGCAACGGAATCATCATCAATATACCCAGCAAACCGCCTAACACTCCAACCAGCATCACTCTCGAAATTTCAAGATCGAATCCCAAAATCAAAATTGCTGGCATAGTTACACCCAATCCAAAAGCAATCGATTCCCCCGCAGAGCCTGCTGTTTGAGCAATATTATTCTCCAGAATCGTGGCGTCGCGGCCGCCCAATTTGGACCAGCTCCGGAACAGTGCCAATGAAATGACCGCCACCGGAATCGACGCGCTCACTGTCAGCCCGACTTTCAGCACCAGGTAAAGCGACGATGCGCCAAATACCAAGCCGAGCACGGCACCGACAAGGACCGCACGCACAGTGAATTCGGGGATTACGGTTTCGGCCGCGATGTACGGCTCGAATTTAGGCGGAGTATTTTGGGCCATAAAACAAAGGGGTGACTCAGAGCAAGCGTGCCGGTCCACCGATGTGGAGCAATGCCGAATCAGATATCTTTGCAATCGCGGGTTGGCCCGCACCTATAAAATCAACCGCCACACTTCAGCGCCGCTTCCTCTTCGTCGTCCTGCGCGCAGCGAGCATCCGCTTGATGAGCCAATAGAGCATTTCCAGCCGGGCAACCGGCGCGCCGACGGACTTGGCGCGGCGGACGGGCTCGCCCCAGATTTCCTCAAGTTCGATTTCCCGGCCCGATACAAAATCCTCCAGGCTGGAGGGTCGGTAGGAGCCCATTTTGGCCGTGCGCTCGAATTGCAGGTCGATGAACGAACGCGGGATGACGTGACCAAACTTGCCCGCGGCCTCCACCACCTCTTCCATCAGACGCCGCGCGAGCATCTTCAGCCCCTCGTCCGCCAGAATGACATCCGTCGTGATGCCGCCGCCCGCGATGGCCAGACCGTTGAACGGTGCATTCCAGACGAGCTTCTTCCAGCGCATTTCCTCCAGATTGTCGTGCGCCTGGCACTTTACTCCCGCCCGGGAAAACAGCGCCGCGATCGCCTGCGTCCGCTCGCCCGCAGGTTTGCCGAATTTGCCGATCATCATCAGTCCGGGAAATATACAATCAACGACACCCGGGGATTTCCGCGTGCTGCCAATAAAACAAATCGCTCCATTCACCCGGTCGGGACCGACCACCTCCGCAACGGGCTCTTCGACACCAAGTCCATTTTGCAGAGTGAGCACCACCGTGTCCGCCTTGAGCAGCGGCGGCAGCAGTTTTGCCAACTGGTCGTTGGCGGTGGCTTTAAGTGCCACAACCACAAGATCGCACGGCCCGATCTCAGCCGTCGATCCATAGACCTGGACTTTCCGCAGGGTGATGCGCTCGGTCGGGGTCTTCACCCGGATGCCCCGCGCCATGATCGCGGCCCGGCCGCTGCGGGCCAGAAAATGAACATCTTCGCCCGCTTTGGCGAGTCGGGCGCCATAATAGCAGCCGAGTGCGCCGGTGCCGAGAATCGCAATACGGGGTTTGGCAGGGAATGGAGTGCTCACGTGTCCTAAGTCGTCGCAAAACCCGCCGTGAAATTCAACTCTTCGCTCATCTGCTTTATCACGAAGTCTATGAATTCTTCACATACCCGCTTAACCTGTTCGTCACAGAGGGGTCTGTGTTATGCAGCCAAGACAGCTCCTTTGTGGGGAAAGAGCCCAGTGGTGCTCTAATGGCTGGATAGTATGTTCAGTTTGCTCCGGCCTTAGGCAGGCGCATCACTAGACCCTGAAAAACAGCATTTTACGACACGTCATAATCAGCTCTGCCGATGACATGAGGGTTTTATCCCGAATGCACCCGGAGTGAATACCGCAGTTTACAAAAGTGCGCGAGTCTGTCCGGTTTCGCTGCGATTATGTAAAGTCTCCAGCCTCCAGATGGAACTATTTCCTTGCCGACAAGTTATTCACACCCTGTCCACCCACCGTTAGAGTAGAAAATTGTCTGTGAGGCGGACTTCGTCCACCCAATACGAGATTGCAATCAAATGCTGGCCAGAAACAACCTCGCGGATGGCTTCCATTGTCTCGCGATTGACCACCGAAATATAGATCACACGTAAACGCCGTTTCTCCGCGAGGATATGTGTCAACTCGGCCACAATCCGGTCCGAGCTTTTCACCCCAGAGTCGACCATTTCTTTCGCACGGCACAACGCGCGATAGACAGCCAATGCTTCTTCGCGATGAGCCGGCGGGAGATAACTGTTACGCGCACTCACAGCAAATCCGTCGGCATCGCGCACCACCGGCCCCACCAAAATTTCCACCGGCAGAGCCAGGTCCTGCACCACCTTCCGCACCACCGCCACCTGCTGCGCATCTTTTTCTCCCAGCAACAACGCCGCCGGCTGCACGATGTTCAAAAGTTTCAGCCAACAGGTGAGGGTGCCGCGAAACAACGCCGTGCGCACCACCCCACAAAGCGGCTTGCTGACGAAATCTTCCGAAAGTTGGGTCGAAAAACCCTTGGGAAACATTTCCTCGGCCGTTGGGGTGAACAATACTTCCACGCCTTCCCGTTCGGCAAACGCCACATCTGCCGCCGGCGTGCGGGGATATTTCGCGTAATCCTCGCTCGGGCCAAACTGGAGAGGATTGACGAATGTAGAGACGACCACCGCATCTCCGCGCGCCCTCGCCAGCCGGACAAGGCTGGCGTGCCCGGCATGCAACGCGCCCAACGTGGGTAACAGGGTGACTCGCCGGCCACTCGCCCGCAGCTTCGCCGCAGCGGTGCGCATGGCGGTAATGGTCTCAATTTTCTGCATGGGGGAACGGGCTTGAATATCCATACCCGCCGCACTTTATCAAGCACTCCGCACACTTCGCGCTAAAAACCCAAACCAAGACCACACACCACCGGCTTCAGACCCGGCACGCCGGACTCCATTTTCCTCCATGATCCGCATCAACGAAAACTACACCAAGCTCAAAGCCTCCTATCTCTTCGCCGACATCGCCAAGCGCGTCAGCGCCTACGTCGCCGCTCATCCCGACAAGCCGGTCATCCGCCTCGGCATTGGCGACGTCACCGAGCCGCTTCCGCCCGTCTGCATCGAGGCGCTGCACGCCGCCACCGACGAGATGGCCAAGCGCGCCACTTTCAAGGGCTATGGCCCCGAACAGGGCTATGCCTTCCTGCGCGAAGCCGTCGCCCAACACGACTACGCCGCCCGTGGCTGCAAGATCGAGGCTGACGAAATTTTTATCTCCGACGGTTCCAAGTGCGATTGCGGCAATATCCAGGAAATCTTCGCCACCGACATCAAGCTCGCCATCCCCGATCCGGTTTATCCGGTTTACGTCGATACCAATGTCATGGCTGGCCGCACTGGCACCAATGTCGACGGTCGTTACACCGGCATCACCTACCTCGATTGCACACCGAAGAACGGCTATGTGCCCGCCGTGCCCGGCGTCGCCACCGATCTGATCTATCTTTGTTTCCCGAATAATCCCACCGGTGCCGTCGCCACCAAGGCCCAACTCGCCGCCTGGGTTGCCTACGCCAAGGCCAACCAAGCTGTCATCCTCTTCGATTCCGCCTACGAGTCCTACATCCGCGACCCGCAAATCCCCCACTCCATTTACGAAATCGAGGGCGCACGCGATGTCGCCATCGAGTTCCGCAGCTTTTCCAAAACCGCAGGATTCACCGGCACCCGTTGCGCCTACACCGTCGTGCCGAAGTCGCTTGTCGCCTACGATGTCGCCGGCAACACCCACCCGCTGCACGCGCTCTGGAATCGCCGCCACACGACCAAGTTCAACGGCGTCGCTTATCCGATCCAGAAAGCCGCCGCCGCGATCTACACCGATGCAGGCAAAAAGCAGACCAGCGACCTCATCAACTTCTACCTCGCCAACGCCAAGCTCATCCGCGACGCGATGACGCAGCTCGGCTTCACCTGCATCGGCGGCGATAACGCTCCCTACATCTGGGTGAACACCGGCCGCGACTCCTGGGAATTCTTCGATCTGCTCCTGAACAAGGCGCAGGTTGTCTGCACACCCGGCGCCGGTTTCGGCAAGTGCGGCGAAGGCCACGTCCGCATCAGCGCCTTCAACTCCCGCGAAAACGTGACGACCGCCCTCACCCGCATCGCTGCGGCTCTGAGATAATCGCTTCCACTCTTATTCTCGCCTTTCCCAAGCGGCTCCTTACTCAGGGCCGCTTTTCTTTTTTTTCCACGTCAACTTCTGCTATTTGAATTCCAGAATAGCAGATTACGTGTCAAGCGATGACGCAAACTTCGCCCGAAAACCACACCAACCACTATTGCTATTCCGCCTGCTCCCGCTTACCTGTCCAAATTCCACGCCACGCCGCTTCAGGCTTCTTTTCGTTTTATTCCCGGATTTTTCCTGAAAAAGATTTCCTTCATCGGAAATAAAACCGGCCCCGCCAGCTTCTAGCTCACAGTCCTTACAGAACCAAATTCATCCGCCCATGACACCCATTGATCCTGTGTTCGTCCACGATACGTTTCCCGAGCCGGTGATGCCCGCCTGCTCTGTGCAAAAACTGCTCCGCGGCCAGAAGGCCATCGTCACCGGCGCCAGCTCCGGCATCGGCAAGGCCATAGCCATCGCCTTGGGCCACGCCGGCGCCGATGTGGTCGTCAACTATGTCTCCGGCCCCGAGGACGCCGAAGCCGTCGCCAAAGAGGTCGGGAGTTGCGGCAGCAAAGTCATGACGATTCGCGCGGACGTGAGCAAAGAGGACGAGGTCCAGGCGATGTTTGCCCAGGTCATCCGCGAATGGGGTACGGTCGACATCCTCGTCAACAACGCGGGTATCCAGAAAGACGCCCCGTTCCACGAACTCTCGCTTGCCCAGTGGCAGCGCGTCATCGACGTCAATCTCACCGGTCAGTTCCTTTGCGCGCGCGAGGCGGTGCGTGAGTTCAAACGCCGCGGCGTCGTCAAGGAAGTGTCCTGCTCCGCGGGCAAAATCATCTGCGTCAGTTCCGTGCACGAGGTCATTCCGTGGGCCGGCCATGTGAACTACGCCGCATCGAAAGGCGGCGTCATGCTCATGATGAAGAGTATTGCGCAGGAAGTCGCGCCGTGGCGCATCCGGGTGAACAGCGTCGGTCCCGGCGCCATCCGTACTCCGATCAACACCGATGCCTGGGGCACGCGCTCTCACTATGAGGCGCTGCTGAAGCTCATTCCGTACAAACGCATCGGCGAGCCGGAGGAGATTGGACGGGCCGCCGTGTGGCTGGCGTCCGATGAATCCGACTACATCACGGGCACCACGCTCTTCATCGATGGCGGCATGACGCTCTACCCCGGATTTGAAACGGGCGGCTGAGCCTGGCGCACTGTCTTGGTGCGCTGAGTTTTTCCAACTTTTGTATTATCGTCCATGACTTCGCAGCAGGAATGGCTTGAGACCGACGGCCTCGGCGGTTTCGCGTCCGGCAGCGTGATGCTCACCCGCACCCGCCGCTATCATGCGTTGCTGATGCGATCCGGTCCGCCGTCGCGGCGCTTCATTCTCGTCAACGGCTTTGACGCCGAGGTGCGCACGCCTGCCGGCAAGTTTGCGCTCAGTGCCCAGCGGTACCAACCCGGCGTCACCGCTCCTGATGGTTTGGCACGATTGGAATCGTTCACCGACGAGCCTTGGCCCATGTGGATTTTTCGTCTCCCGGATGGCCGCGCCATTCGCCAGGAAATTTTTGTCGCACGCGGTCGCGCCGTCACGGTGGTCACCTTCACATTGGTCGGTGACCCGACGGGCTGTTCTCTCGAAGTGCGACCGTTTTTTTCGGGGCGTGATCCCCACTCGCTCCAACACGAGAACCCGGCGTTCAACTTCACGCCGGTCCAGTCCGGTCAGAACCTCCGCTGGACACCTTACGAAGGTGTGCCTGCGATTGAGGTGAATTCCAACGCCAGTTACCGGCACGATCCGCAGTGGTACCGTAATTTCCTCTACGAGACCGAGCGCGCCCGTGGGCTCGATGACACCGAGGATCTCTCGGCTCCAGGCGTGTTCACCTGGGATTTTGCCGAGCCCGAAGCCGTGATGATTTTTGCCTCGCCCACCGCCGGCGGCGATTATCACGGCTTTAATTCGGAATCAGCCCGCGAAGCCGCGGCCCATTACCGTGCGCTGGAGTTGACGCGCCGCACCGCGTTTACCAGGCGGCTGCACCGGGCGGCGGACGATTATCTCGTGCGTCGGGGCGAAGGACACACGATCATTGCGGGCTACCCTTGGTTTACGGACTGGGGCCGCGACACCTTCATCGCGTTGCGCGGTCTGTGCCTCGCCACCGGCCGGCTGGAAATCGCCCGCTCGATTCTGCTCGGATGGACGGGACTGGTTTCGGAAGGCATGCTGCCCAACTTTTTTCCCGATGGCGGCAAGGAGCCGGAATACAATTCCGTCGACGCGTCGCTGTGGTTTATCATCGCCGTGCACGATTATTTCGCGGCTGTAACCGCCACGGGAAAGAGGGTTCCTGCAGCGGAGCGACAGCAATTAGTGGCAGCGGTCGAGGCGATTCTCCAGGGTTACGCGCATGGCACGCGTTTTGGCATCCGTGCCGATACCGATGGCCTGCTCTTCGCGGGCCAGCCAGGAATGCAGTTGACCTGGATGGATGCGAAAGTGGGCGACTGGGTTGTCACTCCCCGCATCGGCAAGCCCGTGGAGGTGCAGGCGCTCTGGATCAACGCCCTGCGGATCGGGGCGACGTACCATAAAAAATGGCGGGAGCTGGCGCGTCTCGCGCAAAAGAATTTTACGAAACGATTCTGGAACGGTGAGCGCCGTTGCCTCTACGATGTGGTCGATGTCGATTTTGTCTCCGGCCGCAACGACGCCAGCCTGCGTCCCAACCAGATTTTTGCCGTAGGCGGTTTGCCCTTTGCGCTGCTCAACAAAACCCAGACGGCCGGCGTGGTGGCGGTCGTCGGGCAACACCTGCTCACGCCGCTGGGCCTGCGGTCGCTTGCCCCCGAGCAGCCGGACTACAAACCCCATTACGAAGGCGGTGTGCGCGAGCGCGACGGTGCCTACCACCAGGGGACGGCCTGGCCCTGGTTGGCCTGCGCTTTCGTGGAAGCCTGGCTGCGTGTGCAGGGCCGGAGTGCGACGTCGCTCGCGGAAGCCAGAGAGCGTTTCCTTGCTCCCTTGCTCGCCCATACAAAGGAAGCCGGCCTCGGCCATGTCACCGAAATTGCCGACGCGGAATCGCCTTTCACGCCCCGGGGCTGTCCTTTTCAAGCGTGGTCGGTGGGCGAGACGCTGCGTCTGGAAAAAATTCTTTCGGAGGAAACCTAATGAACGAACAACTCGATGCCTTGCGCCGCCGGATCGAACACGAGGACAATCTGGTGAATCAACGTCTCTCCTGGCTTGTGGGTTCACAGGCATTTTTGCTGACCGCGTTCGCCATTTCCCTGAATGCCGGGCCGGATCTGAAGCCGCCGCTGTATGCCAGCGCCAACCGGCTGCTGGTTGCGCTGCTGCCGTATGCCAGCGTTGCCTGCATTCTGATTTTGTGGCTTACTCTCGCCGGTGCGCTCTGGTCGATGGCCGTATTGCGGACGCAGGCCGGCAGGATCACGCAGCCCGGAGACTTCCCGATCCACAGCCGGCCGGCCATCCGCTGGCTGGGCTTTGCCGCACCCATCGCCATCCCGGCGGTCTTTCTCGCCCTCTGGCTGACGCTCATCGCCAGCCGTTAACCTTGTCCCCCACGCATCATGAAAAAGACCCGTGTTCTCATTCTCGGCGGCGGATTCGGCGGCCTCTACGCTGCCTTGGAATTTGAAAAATGCCGCGACCCGGACGTCGAGGTGACGCTTGTCGCACAGGATAACTTTTTCCTGTTCACCCCCATGCTGCACGAGGTGGCGGCCAGCGATCTCGATTTGACCAATATCGTCAGTCCCCTGCGGAAACTGCTGCGGCATGTCCGTACCTTCGTGGGTGAAGTGCAGACGGTGGACTTGTCGTCCAAGCGCGTCACGGTCGTCCACGGTTTCACCAAGCATGCTCACGCGTTGGAATACGACCACCTCGTGCTCGGGCTCGGCTCGGTCACGAATTTCTACGGCATCGCCGGATGTGCCGAGCGTGCGCTGTGCATGAAGACGCTGCACGACGCGATTGTGCTGCGCAACCGTCTGATCGCGCATCTGGAGGAAGCCGACACCGAATGCGCGAAAAGCGACCGCGTGCCGTTGCTGACCTTTGTGGTCGCCGGCGGCGGTTTTGCCGGGGTCGAGACCATGGGCAGCATCAACGACTTCATCCACGCGGCCCTGCCGTACTACCCGAATCTCAAGGCCGAGATGATCCGCATGGTGCTCGTGCATCCCGGCGAGCATGTGCTGCCGGAACTCGGCCCCGAACTCGGCGCCTACGCCGATCGCGTGCTGAGCGCGCGCGGCATCGAGATCCACCCAAAGAGCAAGGTCACCGCGGTCACGCCGCGCGAAGTCATGCTCACTGACGGGACACGCTTGGAAAGTTTCACCCTTGTGTGGACCGCCGGCACCTCGCCCAATCCGATCCTCGACCGGATCGCGCTGCCCAAAGAGCGGGGCAAAATCAAGGTGAGAGCCACGCTCGCCGTCGAAGGCGCATCTGGCATCTGGGCCGTGGGCGATTGCGCGCTCATCCCCGACGTGGCCAAGGCCGGCACGTTCCATCCGCCGACGGCGCAGCACGCCTCGCGCGAGGGCATGGTCTTGGCGCAAAACATTTTGGCGGCCGTGCACGGACGTACGTTGCAAAATTTCTCTTTCAAGACGCTCGGCCTGCTCGCCTCGATCGGACGCCGTGTCGGCGTGGCCCGGGTGTTTGGATTTAATTTCTCCGGTTTCACCGCGTGGTGGATGTGGCGGACGATTTATCTGAGCAAGCTGCCCACGCTGCAAAAAAAAATCAGCGTCGCGCTCGCCTGGACCCTCGATCTTTTCTTCGCCAAGGACTTCGTGCAGTATCTCGGCGTCAACGGCCAGCCTCAAGGCAGCGTGCGTCCCACGCCCGACTATATTCCACTCCGCGAGGAGTGTGTGGAGCCCGCAACCCCGCCGGCTTCCTCCGGAAAAACCGTTTCCATCCGTCTCACCTCCCCAACGTAACACTCGCTCTCGATTTCAACCGCCTATGAATACCGTACCCCCTTTTTCCCATCCTGTCACCGCCGAGGGCCGGCGACTCACCGAAGATAACGCCCGCACTCAAAATTGGAAACGCTGGGGCCCGTATTTATCCGAGCGCCAGTGGGCCACCGTGCGCGAGGATTACTCCAAGTGGGGCAACTGCTGGGAGTATTTTCCGCATGAGCACGCGCGCAGCCGCGCCTATCGCTGGGGCGAAGACGGCCTGCTCGGCATCACCGACCGCGAGTGCCGACTCTGCTTCGGCCTTGCGCTTTGGAACGGTCGCGACCCGATCCTCAAGGAACGGCTGTTTGGCCTGACCGGTCCCGAAGGCAATCACGGCGAAGACGTGAAGGAACTCTATTACTACCTCGACTCCACGCCGACCCACTCGTGGATGCGCGCGCTCTACAAATATCCGCAGAACGAATTTCCCTATGGCAAGCTCCGCGAGGAAAACGCCCGTCGCGGCGTCGGCGGGCTCGAATACGAACTCGCCGACACCGGCGCCTTCAATGACGGCCGCTACTTCGACGTGTTCGCCGACTATGCCAAGACCGGGGCCGACCACATGCTCATCCGGCTGACGGTCACGAACCGCGGACCAGAGGCAGCCACCCTGCACCTGCTGCCGCAACTTTGGTTCCGCAACATGTGGACGTGGGGCTGCACGCGCGAGGGCGTCAAGGTGAAGCCCTCGCTCAAGGCCACTGCCGACGACGGTATCTCCGCCGATCACGAGACCCTCGGCACCTTCGAGTTTCGCTTCGCCCCGTCATCGGGCGGTGCAAAACCCACGCCACTCTTCACCGAAAACGAAACGAACAACGAACGCCTCTTCAATGCGCCCAACGCGACGCCGTTCGTAAAAGACGCGTTCCACCGCTACGTCGTGAACGGCGAGCAGGGGGCCGTGAATCCGGCGCAGACCGGCACGAAGGCTGCGTTGCATTATACGCTCACGATTCCGGCCGGGAGTGAACAGACCGTCGAGCTTCAGCTCTTCGCACCAGCCGCGCACAAAACCATCGCCTTCGGCGCCGATTTCAATCGCGAGATGAACCGGGCCAGGCAGGAAGCCGACGAGTTTTATCAACACGTCATTCCTCCCGGGGCCAATGCCGATGAGCGCAATGTCGCCCGCCAGGGTTATGCCGGCCTCCTCTGGTCGAAGCAGTTTTATTACTATGTCGTCGACCATTGGCTGGATGGCGATCCGGCGACGGTTCCGCCACCGGCGGGCCGCAAGGAGGGCCGCAACCACGAGTGGCGCCACCTCCACAGTCGCGACCTCATCTCGATGCCGGACAAGTGGGAGTACCCGTGGTTCGCCGCGTGGGACCTCGCGTTCCACATGATTCCCTTTGCGCAAGTCGATCCCGATTTCGCCAAACAACAACTGCTGCTTTTATTGCGCGAGTGGTACATGCACCCGAACGGCCAGATTCCCGCGTACGAGTTTGCGTTCGGCGACGTCAATCCGCCGGTACACGCCTGGGCGGCGTGGCGCGTCTACAAAATTGCCGGGACACGGGGCACGCGCGACCGGGGGTTTCTCGAGAGCGTTTTTCAGAAGCTGCTCCTCAACTTTACCTGGTGGGTCAACCGCAAGGATGCCGACGGCAAAAATCTTTTCTCCGGCGGCTTTCTCGGCCTCGACAACATCGGCGTGTTCGACCGCGGCCAGGACATTCCCGGCGGCGGCCAGCTCCGGCAGGCCGACGGCACAGCGTGGATGGCATTTTATGCCAACACCATGCTCTCCATGGCGCTGGAACTCGCGCACAATCCCGACGGCAGTGTGCATTGCGCCTATGAGGACATGGCCTCGAAATTCTTCGAGCATTTCATCCAGATCGTTGACGCGATGAACACGGTCGGCGGCACCGGCCTCTGGGATGAACAGGACGGTTTCTACTATGACCAGATCGACTTTGGGACTCACACGATGCCGCTGAAAACGCGCTCCCTCGTCGGCCTGCTGCCGCTGATCGCGGTCGAGGTGCTGGATCGCAACGTGATCGACAAGCTGCCGGGCTTCAAAAAACGTTTCGAATGGTTTCTCTACAACCGGCCCGAGCTCGCCCGGCACCTCTCCAACACGAATGGCGACTGCGACCTCGGTCACCGCAAGGCGCTCCTCGCGATTCCCTCGCGCGAACAGCTCGTGCGCGTGCTGCGCTACCTGCTCGACGAAGCCGAATTTTTTTCCCCCCACGGCATCCGCAGCGTGTCGAAGTATCACGAGCAGCACCCGTACGTTTTCCGGGGCGATGGCCACGAACTGCGGCTCGACTACACTCCCGCCGAAAGCAACACCTACCTCTTTGGCGGCAATTCCAACTGGCGTGGGCCAGTCTGGTTTCCGGGCAACTACCTGCTTGTCGAGGCGCTGGAGCGATACCACAATTATTATGGCGATTCGCTCAAGGTGGAGACACCGACAGGTTCAGGTCGCATGCTCACCTTGCGCGAGGCCGCGCTCGAACTGCAACGCCGGCTCGCGACGATCTTTCTCGCCGACAAGTCCGGCCATCGCCCCGTAAATGGGGAATGCGAACTCTATGCCGGCGATCCGCACTTCAAGGACCTGGTGCTCTTCTACGAATATTTTCACGGTGACAACGGCCGCGGGGTCGGTGCCAGCCACCAGACCGGCTGGACCGCGCTCGCCGTCCGCTGCGTCGAGGACCAGGCCCGCCACCGCAACGGCGGACGCATCGCATCTCCCCCGCGTTAAACTACCAAACCGCGCCAAAAGAAGCTCGGCTAAAGTTCATTTAGCTGAGCCATTGAAATCAAACCAAAGCGGCGGGCGAACCGTCGTGCACCCAGTAACGTGTCACCACGAGGTGGTCGCGCTTGAGTTCGTAGCCCCACTCGGTGTCCTTAATCCGGATCTCGCGGACGAGACCGCCCTTGAGCGTGGAATCGCTCACAGCCTGCTGCCACTCGCGCAATGCTTCCGCCTTGGCGGTATCAAAGGCCATCTCGACGTCGGCAAAATCTCCACAGCTTTTGACCTGCTGGGTGAGTTTACCATCCGGTGAGTGGTGGAGGGCGAAGCGAAGTACGGAATATCCAGTTTTCATGGGCGATAGGTGATTAGGGTATAACACCTAGCCGGAACCATGCCACTCGTGCAGTCCTCGGCAATATATTTTACCACCCTTCATCTAGTTTTTTCGGCTAGCTGCAATACTAGCCGATCGGCTAGTTCGCCGACGGCTTCGCGCAACAACCCAACGAGCGCACCGTGATCCTTGCCATCCCAGGTGCGAGTCGAAGCGGTGAAAAGCCCGCGCTTCGTCACGGGACCGGCCGAGCCGCCGGTGGTGATGGAATAGGCTGCGATCAACTGAACGATGTTGCCGGCCGAACGGTCGAGCTCGCAACGCTGCACCTGCACACTCACATCCGCATCGCTCGCGATCACAGCGAGCCGGTTGCGCAGGGTCTGCGTGATGCCATCCGCCAACGGCTCGGCCCACACGACGTCGTCAAGATAGATCACTTCGTTTTCGGCGACGCGGACCGCCATGGAACGGTTGCGCAGATATCCGGCGACTTGCACCGGCTGAACCCGCGTTCCATCCGACACTGCGGCCGTCCCGGGCGGACCGGCGAGGGTGAAGTGCCGAGTCGTGTCAGCCTGGGGTTGCGGCAGCACGGACGTGCAGGCGGAAAGCAACAGGCTGAAAGCTAAAAATTGAAAACCTCGCGCCAAAAACGGCCATCTGGTTTTATCCGTGTTCATCTGTGGTGAGTGGTTTGGCTTTGTTTATTGCGGTTTCTTCTTGCCCACAATCAATGAGCTGGGGTCGCGCCCGACCGCGTCGGCCAGCCGTTCGATCGCCGCCGCCGCATCGGTAATCTGCCGCAGCGATTGGGTGAGCTCGTCGCCGACATTGCCCTGCGCCTGCACAAAACGCCGCGTGGTGTCCGCTGCGCCGGAAAGGGATTTGAGTGCGGCCTGGGCCTCGGCGAGCGTACGCTTGAAGTCCTCGCTCACCGGGCCGACCTGCGCCTCGATCCTGGCGATCGCCGCTTGCGTGTCGGCGAGCGTCTGGTTGAGGCTGGCGAAGGTTTTCCTGGCCTCGGGTGAATCGACGAACGCCGCCACCTTATCGGCGGCGTGGCCCATGCGCTCGGATAGCCCCTTCAGGTCGAGCTCGACGACTTTCTGATTGGCGGTGGCGAGCAACACCTTCAATTCCTTCGAAAGAGTCGCGAAGTCCACCTGCTTGAGGTTGGCGACAATCTCGATGATGCTTTGCTGCACTTCCGCGATGGGCGACGGGATGGCCGGCACCACGGGCAGAGTCTCCGCGGCAAAACGCGGGTCGGCGGGATATTTGGCCGGATCCTCAAAATCCAGCTCAACGAACAGCAGGCCGGTAATGCCGGTGAAATTCAGCCGGGCCCGCAGCCCCCGCTCAATCAGGGTCCGCAGTTCGGTGGCGCTGGTCAGGTCGATCGGCACGCCCGCGCTGTCGGACAGCACGCTGCGGTTGATCTCGCACACCGTCTGGACCAGGGCCTTGCGGGTGACGGCATCGTAGCGGACATGCACCGCCGCCACCCGGCCGATGCGCACACCGTTTACCTTCAGCGGCGCGCCCGGGTCCAGCCCGCTCACGGATTCATCGAAATAAATGAGAAAGCGCGAGGGTTGGGTGAAAATGTTTGAGCCGCCAAACGACATGAACAGCACGATGAAAAGCGTCATGGCCCCAAGGATAAACATGCCGACGGCAGCGGGACTGATTTTGGTTTTCACGCGTTCGAACCTCCACCTTGCGCAACCGGCCCGCCACGTCTATTCAAAAAGTCCCGCACCCGCCCATCTTCGCTCGCATCGCGCAACCGGCGGGGGTCGCCGTCGGCGATGATCCCCCGCGTCGTCCGGTCAAGCATGATCACCCGATCGGCAATGCCGTAGATGCTCGCCAGCTCATGCGACACGATGACGATGGTCGTGCCCAGCGTGTCCCGGATCTGAAGCACAAGTTCGTCCATCTGCAGCGAGGTGATGGGGTCCAGCCCGGCCCCGGGCTCGTCGAAAAAAACAAGGGAGGGATCGAGCGCCAGCGCCCGCGCCAGACCGGCGCGTTTTTTCATGCCCCCGCTCAGTTCCGCCGGGAAAAAATCCTCGTAGCCGGACAGGCCGACCTGCGCGAGTTTCAGCGCCACGATTTCATCGCGCTCCGGGCGGGAAACATCCGTGTGCAGCTCCAGGGGCAGCGCCACGTTTTCGCGGACCGTCATCGAGCTCCACAAAGCCCCGCTCTGGTACAGCACGCCAAAGGAACGCAACAGCGCCTCACGCTCCTGCGTGCGGGCATGCGTGAAATCGCGCCCGCCAAACCGCACCGTGCCCGCCGCCGGCGCCTGCAACCCGATCATGTTCCGCAACAGCGTGCTTTTGCCACAGCCGCTGCCCCCGATGATGAAGAACACCTCTCCTCTCGCCACCGTGAACGAAACCTTTTCCAACACCACCCGCTCACCGTAACGGCACTCCAGGCCCTCGACCGCAATGGCAGGAATGGGGTCAGCCGGCAGACTGGCGAAAGTTGCATTCATGACGGTCATCACCAGTGCAGAATGTTGAAGACCACGGCGAAAATGGCATCGCTGACAATGATGAGCAGGATCGCGGTCACCACCGCACGGGTCGCCGCCACGCCCACACCCACCGCGCTTCGATCCGCCTGCAGGCCGCGCCAGCATCCCGCCAGGCCGATGATCAGGCCGTAAGCCGCCGCCTTGAGCAGGCCGGTATTGATATCCGTTTGGGCGAGGATGGTCTGCGTTTCCGCCCAATACAAATTTGCCGGGATATTCAACGGCGGCAGCGCCGCAATCGACATGCCCCCGAGGAGACCGAGACAATCCGAATACAGCGCCAGCAACGGCATCATGCAAAACAGCGCGACAATCCGGGGCATCACCAGAAAATCGATGGGGGAAACCGCCAGCGTGGAGAGTGCGTCGATTTCCTCGTTGGCCTTCATGTTGCCCAGCGTCGCCGCAAAGGCCGCGCCGGTTCGTCCCGCCAGCACGATCGCCGCCATCATCGGCCCCATCTCGCGCGTCACGGCCAGCCCCACCATGTCCGCCACCCAGATGTCACCGCCAAATTGGCGGACCACGATCGAGCAGGTGTAAGCCAGCGTCACGCCGACCAGGTAGCTGATCAGTCCCACAATCGGCAGGGACATGGCCCCGCATTGTTGCATCTCCTGCAAACAATCGCGCCAGCGAAACTGTGCCTGACCCCGGAAAAAACGCCCGACGCTGTACGCACATTCGCCGACCAGTCCGGCCAGATTCTTGATCTCATCCGAGAGGGAAAAAGTCGCCTGCCCCACCGCCGTGAAAATATCCGGCAAAGTTGATTTGGGTTCGGTCGGCTTGGCCGGCTTTTGCGCCAACAACGCCGTCAGTTTGATCGCTCCTGCCGGAAACCCGACGCTCTCCACCGGCACGCCCCGGGCCTCCGCCCAGACACCCGCTTCCCGCAAAAACAAAGCCAGCGAACTGTCCCACGCCCCCATGTCATCGGCCACGAGCCGCAACCGGCCGGGGTTTTGCTCCTTCACCTGCGCACTCCACGCCGGCCGTTTTCCCGTGATCCGCCACTCTCCGCCGAGACGCACCACCAGCGCATCGCCTTCGACGGACGCCTGAACGCGGGCGTGAGAGGGTGTTTCGTTCATCCGTGACACCTTCGTCATTCTATGGGGCGGGCACCAGAGAAATTTTCGACGGCAGAAGCGATCACTCTTTCAACGGTGGCCAGGGTGCGGTCGTGGAGGGGCGGTTGCGCGCCCGTTCCACCTGCAAATGCAACGCATGGAGCGACACGAAAATATCGCGCAAAAATTCCACCAGCGACGCGATGAGCAGCAGAATGCTGGTGGCAAAGAGGCCCAGTATCAGCGCGGGCATCTGCAGGTGGAAAATGGCCGTGGCGAAGAGCACCATCACCAGCAGACACGACACCAGCATGCTCAGTCCATTGCTCGTCACCGCCCGCCGGATGAGCAGGGCCCGCCGCCACATGATTTTCAACTGACTGTCCAGATGCTGGCGATCCTCGGGTGTGGCGGCGGGGATCATTTCCGCAACCTTGCGGGTGCGATCGACGATGCGCGCCATCCGGTTGGTGAGCGTGATCATCAGCGCCCCCATGCCGGAGATCAAAATCACCGGCGTAATGGCGAGCTGGATGATGGGCAGGAGAGAGGAAAGCGTTTCCATCCGGTTTATGTAGGGCAGATCGGGTGCGCCGTGCAATCTCCGGTTCGGCCGCCCTCGGATTTTTTCTCGCACCCCGGCACCCGACCGGACGATTCTTGCGGCTTTGCCATGCGCCACACCGCCGTACTTTTTGATTTGGATGGCACCTTGATCGACCACTTCAAGGCCATCCATCGCTGCCACGCCTACGCCATGAAGCAGCTCGGCCTGCCCGAGCCCACGATGGCCCAGGTGCGCGCTGCTGTCGGCGGCGGCCTTGACCTGGCCATCACCCGGCTGGCCGGTGCGGAAAATCTTCCCGCGCTCCTGCCTCACTTTCTCAAACACTGGGACGCCACCCATCTTGATGATGTGACATCATTGCCTGGCGCGCCGGAAATTTTGCAGAAACTAAATCATGCGGGCGTGGCCTGCGCCGTCATCACCAACAAACGGGGCTATTCCGCGCGCGAGGTTTGCGACCACCTTAAGCTCACCCCGCTGCTCAAAGGCGTCTACGGCGTCGGCGACACGTCTTGGCTCAAACCCGATCCCCAGTTCACCCGGCATGTACTCGTGCAACTCGGTGCCAACCCTGCAGACGCTCTGCTCGTCGGCGATTCGGTCTTCGATGTGCAAACCGCGCTCAACGCCCAACTCGACTTCATCGGCGTGACCACCGGCACCCACTCCGCTGAAGAGTTAAAAAAGGCCGGTGCCATTCATGTCGCTCCGGATCTGATCAGTGTGACGCGAATGCTCGGTTTAGGCTGAACGTTCAGACAGAAAGATTCAGCGCCAGCGCGATCGCCGCCGGCAAGGCCTGCACAAAAATAATTTTCCGACCCACCGTTGCCGCTCCGAACACACCGGCGATAATCACACAGCCCAGGAAAAACAACCGGATCGCATGACCCTCCGCACCACGGGCCAACCCCCAGGCCAACCCAGCGGCGAGAAATCCGTTATAAAGTCCCTGATTGGCTGCGAGTGTCCTGGTGACCTCCGCTTTTTCGGGAGTCAGATCAAACACGCGGCGCCCATACGGCCTAGTCCAGAGAAACATTTCCAGCACGAGAAAATAGCCGTGGAGCAAGGCAACGAATGCGGTGAGGATTGAAGCGGCGAGAGCCATGCCCCGAGCCTGCCCGGAGCCCGCGAGCCAACAAGCCCCGATTGTCCGATCACCGTTTAATACTCCGCCTTTCTGGCGAAGAAATTATTTTCCCATTGCCAAGTGAATTAGTCTACTAATACAGTATACACAGTCACCCGATTCCATGCCGCCGCTCCTTATCATCGACCACCACAATGGCATCCCCGCGTACCGGCAGATCATGGATCAGCTCAAGCTGCAGATCGCGACGGGGGTTTTGCCGGCGGGCACGGAGATGCCTTCCACCCGCAGCCTCTCCACGGAGATTTCGCTCAATCCGATGACGATCAGCAAAGCCTACAGCCTCCTGGAGCATGATGGCGTGCTCGAGCGCCGGCGCGGTCAGACCCTCGTCGTGCGCGAGCGCTCGAGCAGCGAGGCGGAAACCAACAAGCAAGCCCACCTGCGCAAACACCTCACCGAAGCCGCCACGATGGCCCACCAACTTGGTATCTCCCACGCCCAAGCCCTGAAACTTTTCCGCGAAACCCTTGATTCTTCCACGCCATGACCTCCACCACGACCGCTACTGCGCCCCTGCTGTTCGAAAACCTGACAAAAAATTATGCGGGTCAAGTGGCCCTCAACGCCATCAACCTCAAAATTCCCGCCGGCCATGTCGTCGGCCTGCTTGGCCGCAACGGTGCGGGGAAAACCACGCTGCTCCAAGTCGCCGCCGGCCTCGTGCTGCCGACTGCCGGCACCTGTCGCACGCTCGGCCAGCGTTCCGACCTGCTCGACTCTCCCGAGCTCACCCGCCTCGGCTTCGTGATGCAGGAGGCAAAATTCATTGAGTGGATGACTGTCGCCCAGCACCTCGAATTCACCGCCTCGTATTATCCGAACTGGGATCGCGATCTCCAACAGCGTTTGACCGGAATTCTCGAAGTCCCCGTGAAAAGGAAGATCGCCGAGCTCAGCACGGGCGACCGTCAGAAAGTCGGCATTCTCCTCGGCGTCTGCCATCGCCCGGCGCTGCTGCTGCTCGATGAACCGATGAGCGCCCTCGATCCCATTGTGCGCGCCCGCATGCTCGATGTGATTCTGGAGCGGCTGCGCGACGACGGCTGCACGGTCGTCATCTCCTCCCACCTCCTTAGCGATGTGGAAAAAATCGTCGATTGGATCGTCGCCCTCGAGGCCGGTCGCGTCGTGGAAAACTGCGCCCTCGATGAGTTGCAGGAAAGTTTCGCCGAGTGGACCGTTACCGCACCCGACGGCAGTCCGCTCCCGGCTTTCACCGCGCCATTCATTCTCACCCAGCAACGCAGCGAACGCCTTGTGCGCCTGACCGTGCGAACGAGCGAACCCGATGCGGTGGAGAATTTCGCGGCTAGTCACGGCGTCACGGCGCAATCACGCCGATTGAGTCTCGATGAGATATTCCCGCTGCTGCTCGCGGCAAAAAAGGAAGTCCGATGAAACTGCTCATCTATTTGCGCTTTCTGCGCCCGCTACGGTCGCTGAAAACGGTCGCTTTTTACACCGGCATTGGAGGCTGGGCATTTGGTCAGACCCTTTTCCATCTTGATCCTAAAACAGCCTGGTTGATCGCGCTGGCGGTCGCGCTGCCCCTCTTGCTGGGAATTTTCATCGCCGGGGCCGCGCACGAACCGATGCACCGCCCCTTTGCACTGCTTTTGCCGGGCATCCGTGAGCGGCAACGCGCGGCTGCCACAGTTTCCGTGCTCATCGCCGCACTTGCCACGACTTGCGGCGCAGCCTGGGCCTCGCCCTCCGTCTCGCCGCCAGCCATCTTCGGTCTTGCCTGTGCACTCATCTCATTCCCGTGTATTGACCGGCATCAGGTACTGGGCGGCTTGGGCAGTGGTTTGGCCTCGGTAGCGATCTGGCTGTTTACATGCCTGGCTGTCGGACCAAACTTAGGCCCGACCTTAAACTGCTTTCCCTGGATTTTTCTACTCGGTGGCCTGGCGATCTCCACCATCTGTCAAGTAAACGGATTTCTCCGCGAGAGCCTGCGTTCCCGTGCCCACACCCCGTTCATCGCCTACCAGACAATTTTTTGTTCCTATCTATTCCATCGCGGCATGGTGGCGCGCTGGCAGGCAGAAATCAGTGCGCGCAGGACTCAGTCCAGACAAGGCAGCTCGGCGACGGGTCGAGATTGGAAAGTCCACTCCGTCGGCCCGACGTCTTTCGATTGGATACGGGTGTTTTGGCACGCCAACTTCGGTGGCCGGAAACGAGGCTCATTCGTCGGTGTACAGATGACCTTTGCCATCATGACACTCATCAATGCGGCGATCGCATCCGGTATCGCCTGCATGACCCACCATCATCAATTTTGGGATAATCTGGCGCGATTGGCCGCTCCGGAACTCATGTACGGCATACCGCTGGCGATGCTGCAACCCGGGATGATAGTGCTCTGCGCGTTGGCACTGCCTCTTCAGCGGCTCGCTTATCCGATCTCCCGCGAACGGCTGGCCCGGGTGGAATTCTGGCAGATCACCGTGCAATCGGCCGCAGCCTTGGTGATAATCACCGCGTCAATCCTGCTCGCTTCACTCATCGGTCAGTTCGTGTCGGGAAAACTCTTGGCCGGGTATGGCCTGCCTGCCCTGCTCACCGTCGACCTCCAAATGGCTGTGCTGCTTCCGTTGTTCGTCGCCGCGGGAAAATTGCGACGCCCAAGTTTCCGCATTCTCGCCGGGATACCCATTGTCGCAGCGATGATGCTGACTGTGTTCACAACCTCCCACTGGATCGACCGCATCTTCACCCTGCCCGGTGTTCTTCTTTTGCTGATCGCCATCGCGTTCAGTCAATGGGTCCTGTGGCGGCGTCTGCATCGGCTCTATGCAACCACGGACATGGTTGTCGGCACCAGCTTCACTTCTCCCCTTCTCCTCGGCACCGCCACTCCGCGCTGACGGAGCCTGCCACCCGCATTCCCATAGGTTCAACGCTTGCTCCATGAATATCCCTCTGATTTTGTCCCAACCTCAGTCCAAAAACAACAACCCATGAAAACAACCTCCCTCGTCCTCCTCTGCCTCGGCCTGATTGCTTCACTCGGTGCCGCTGAAACTGCTCCGCCGCCTGCGGCGACTCCCGCGCAGATCGAACTCGCCGGCAAGGTCATCAAGGCCACCCAATTTGACCGCATATTCGACCAGATGGGGGTGCAGATGCAACAAATGGCCGCCCAATCAATGAACCTCTCCAACCCCAATCTGACGCCCGCGCAAAAGGAATCGGCGACGAAACTCATGGGCGAAGTGATGAAGCTTTCGATGGACGCGGCCAAATCCATGCTCTCAAAAATCGATGTCATCTACGCCGAGGTCTATTCCGAGGCGGAACTCAAGGCGATGCTGGCTTTCTTTGAATCTTCCGAAGGTAAATCCATGCTGCAAAAGCAGCCCCAGATCATGCAACGCATGATGCCGCTCATCCAGGACATGCAGAAGGACCTTGTGCCTAAAATCCAAAAAATCACCGAAAAGGCCAAGGCGGATGCCGATGCGGCCGCACCCGCCACCGCACCGGCGCTCCCGGCTCCGCAGAAATAACCGGCGGACCGCTCCGGCTCACCAGAACCGGAAGCGCTGTGACTTTCCCTGCCTGTGCCATGTCCCTTGGCACGGGCTTTTTTTCGCCGTAAGCCTGACCGTCCTGAGCCGGCCCTGGCGAGAGGCCGGTCCGTCCGACACCGGGCTTTGGAAGCAGGCCCGGGAAGAAATCGGACTCTCAACGGCAAACCGCACTCAAGCCACCGCCTTGGTCTGGGCGTGAACATGCGAAGCGACCATTTCCACCGCCTCCTCCAAGGGCACTTGCGCGGTATTGATCACGAGATCGTAGGCCGCGGGATTTTCGATCGCCGCATTGAAATGGGCCGAGACGTAGCGTCGACGGGCGGCATCGCATTTCGCATTGTGGAGCAAAGCATCTGATTCCGAAACGCCGAATCTCTGCGCGTAATACCGGGCGCGGTAAGCCGGCGGCGCCACCAGCCGCACATGGATTCCCGCGGGAATGTTGGCCGTGGCAAAATTGGCCCCGCGACCGACAAGAATGACATGCCCCCCAGATGCGAGGCGGCGCATCGTCTCATTGGCCTTTTGCACCAGCACCCACAAACTGGGATGCAGGCCGACGATTTCGCCTATGGTCGCGTTGACCTCCGGCACCCGGTCTTCGGGCAAAAACCGGGCGAGATCCTCAGGGAGATGATTCGCGAGCAGCATTTGGTTGATGATATTGCCGCCGAACAGGCTCCATTCACCCTGAGGCGAACGCCTGGAATTAAATTTCCCGGCAATGAGCTGGGCAAGCCGTGAGCCGCCGGAACAGCTCTCACGGGAGATGGTGATGAATGGCGCGGGCGACCTGATCCACGGTGATCGCGATCCATGCCACTCTGCGGTAAAATAGCCCTCGGTTCGCTCCAGTGTCTGATTAGCATGCATAAGAGTGCGGTGTTGAGTTGTTCAGCATCCACCCACAGTGCGTGGGCGGTTTCGGAGAGATCGTTTGAAGATACAAATTCAGCACGGCCCATGCCGATCAGGACGGTTAATCTTAACCATTAATAAATTTCATCCACCATTTCTCTCTTGGCCGAAGCGCCAGTCCACCATCCAAGCGCGGGCTAAGTAACAACTCCGTTACCATAATCCATTTTGAGAAACAGATCGGCGGACTACTTTGCCGTCGGACCCAAAAGTCCGGGATGCCGGCAAAGGTGTTCGGCCATCCCTCCCACCCTCCTGATCAACGTTACTCGAAAAAGGAAATCATTATGAACCTCCTACCCCGCCGTTCACCGGCAGGCTTAGTTCTGAATTCGTTGCGCTCCTCCGGCGCAGCCACGCTCAATCATCACCAGAAAGTCTCTGGCAGAAGCTCCCTCATCAGCCTCGCCTCTTTGGGCATCGTATCGCTGCTGAGCCTGACCACCCCGGCCTCAGCTCAGCATCGTTACCAGCAGACCAATCTGGTCTCCGATGTGGCCGGCATGGCGGCCATCACCGATCCCAATTTGGTGAATCCGTGGGGACTCTCCCGCAGCGCCACCTCCCCGTGGTGGACCGCCAACAACGGCACCGGCACCTCCACGCTCTACAACGGCCTTGGGGTCAAACAAGCGCTGGTCGTAACCGTTCCGGGACCGACGGGTTCGACCGAGGCCGGGACGCCTACCGGCACCGTGTTCAACGGCTCCAGCGACTTCAAAGTCGGTCTGCCCGGAACCAACCAGCCCGCGCGCTTCCTCTTCGCCACCGAAGAGGGCACGATCTCCGGCTGGAATCCGGCGGCCAATGCCACTATGGCGATCAATAAAGTTGATTGGTCCGCGAGCGGGGCGGTCTACAAAGGACTGACGCTTGGTCAAATCGGCACCGCGAATTATCTCTATGCAGCGAATTTCCACGCCGGCACCGTCGATGTGTTCGACGGCAGCTTCACCCCGGTCAACCTCGGGGCGACCGCGTTCAAAGATCCGCATCTGCCGAAGGGTTATGCGCCGTTCAATGTTCAGGCGATTGGTGACAAGATCTACGTCACCTACGCCAAGCAGGATGCGGATAAAATCGATGAAGTGCAGGGACCGGGCCGCGGATTTGTCACGGCCTACACGACCAGCGGCGTGCTGAGTCTGCGGCTCCATTCGGGCCGCTGGTTCAACGCGCCTTGGGGCGTGGCGCAGGCTCCGGCAGATTTCGGTCGGCTCAGTGGCCTGATTTTGGTCGGCCAGTTTGGCAGCGGCAAGATTGCGGCGTTTGATCCGGTCACGGGAAAATTCCGCGGCCTGATGCGCGGCGAGCACCACCGCTCCGTGCAGATCGACGGACTGTGGGCTCTGTCCTTTGGCAACGGTACCGGTGCCGGTCCGCTCAACACGCTTTATTTCGCGGCCGGAATCAACGACGAAGCGCATGGACTGTTCGGCACGCTCACATCACTGCCCGATCCGGTCAAAATAGACAATGATGATGATGATCATGATGGCGATGATGACTAATTGTCCGGGTTAAGTCATATGGTGTATTGGCAGGTTGGGCGTCCGTCGGTCTTGTTCCGCCGGACGCCCTTTTTTATGGTCTGAAATATTTGCTCGCTAAGACAGGAGGGCGTCCCCCGCGAGCCGCTGCGAACTCGTCCTCAAACCCAAGGCAGGTGGCGCGCTCGCCGCGCCACATGGTGCCACAAGCACACCACCTACACACGCAGGATCGGAATAATACCCAGCAATAAAGGTCGCCAGCCAGGGAAACTCCTGACCCTCTGGGCGTATCACCACCGCCCTTCATTCTGATATCCCGCCCTGCGTCGGCTGCGCCCGTTGCTGCCACCTGCTGGTTGAGCTCAAGGCGGGCATGGATTTCGTGCCCGAGAAATTCGTGGTCGAATACCACGGCATGCGTTTCATGGACCAGCAAAGCGACGGTGCCTGCGTCGCGCTGGACCCGGTCACACGCGCCTGCACGATCTACAAGGACCGCCCGTGGATTTGCCGCCAGTTTGACCGCGGCACCTCACTCTGCCGCAAGATTCTGATCGGCCCCGCCGCCCTTCGCGCCCACACTGCGACGGCTGCTGCACCTGAGAAATTATGAAGATCAAGTCCGCCGAATTTAACGTCAGCTCCCCCGACCTGAAGTCGTGCCCCGTCCTGGCGATGCCCGAGATCGCCTTCATCGGCCGCTCCAATGTCGGCAAATCCTCGCTGATCAATCTTCTCACCGAACGGAATGATCTGGCCAAGGTTTCCGACCAGCCCGGCAAAACCAAGCTCATCAATTTTTTCACGATCAACCGCAACTGGTCGCTCGTCGATCTGCCCGGCTACGGCTACGCCAAGGTTTCCCAACAACAGCGCTTCGATTTCAACAGGGCCGTCAGCGACTACATCGAGAAACGCAGATTTCTCCGCCACGTTTTTGTCCTGATCGATTCCCGCCTGCCCCCGCAAACAATCGACCTCGCCTTCGTCCAGTGGATGGAAACCTGCGACGTGCCGTTTACTTTGATCTTCACCAAAATCGACAAAGAGACGCCCAATCGCGTGAACCATCACATCGCGCTGTTCAAGCAGCACCTCGGCGAAAACAACATCGCCGTGCCGGAAATCCTCACCAGCTCGATCAAGACCAAGCACGGCCGATCACCGATCCTCACTCACATCGAACAGTCCCTGAAGACCGACTGGCGCACGGGGTAAGAGCTTTGGAGTGGTGCGTTGTTTTATCAATCCCACCACCACCGAATTGCTTATTCCTTAACTAATTTCTCTGCCCTCACGCTTTCGCCAGCGCCTGATCAAAGTCCTTTTGCAGGTCGGTGTGATTCTGGATGCCGATGGAGAGGCGCGCGTAGTCGGGCGACACACCGGTGGCTTTTGTGTTCGCCATCGGTGAATTGGCTGTCCGTCGTTCGGGTGGGATGGAGCACTGGCGGCTTCGCGTCGCCGATGTTGGCGAGGTGCGAGAGCAGCGTGAGCGACTCGATGAACTTGCGACCAGCCAGCGTTAAAGATTTGTCCGCGGGCCAATCTCTCTGCAACCTCCGGGTGAACCCCATGAAGAAGCCCACCCGGGAAGAGCAGAAACACCGCTGCACCCGCAAGCGTCGCTACCGCACTCAGGGTGATGCGCTCGACGCGGCGATGATCGCGGGGGTCGAGCGCCAGCGCATCGCTTACCGGTGTCCGCTGTGCGGGCACTGGCATTTGGCCAGCGCGTAGCCCGAATGGTTGTGAAGCCTGTTTTGCAGGAGCGGCTTTATGCCGCGATTCGAACGGGCCATCGCGGCGTAAAGCCTACAGCACCGACCCGGGCAGCGGTGCTGGGCTCTCAGCGCTCAACTTCCAGCCTTCACTTCTTCCCTTCCGCCGCCACGAGCAGCCCTTGATCCTGCAGCCAGTCCGCCATGCGTTGCGGCCAGCCGCGGATGGAGGCAAATTTCGAACGCTGCCCCATGTTGAAACCGTGCCCGCCCTCCGCGTAGAGATGCACTTCCACCGGAACGCCAATGGCGCGATGTTGCGCCATCAACTTCAACATGGGTTTCGCATGCGAATCATCATCGTTGGCACAAAGAAAGAAACTGGGCGGGGAGTCCGCCGGAATTTTCTCCGGAACGCCGACCGGACCGGGATAAATGCTGATCTGGAAATCCGGGTGCGCACTGATCCGCTCAATCGGATCCGCTGCCTGCGCATCGCCCGCCGCCGGATAATATGCGACCAAGGTGGTGAGCTCGGCACCCGCTGACATTCCCATGACACCGATGCGATCGGGATTTATCCCCCACTCGGTGGCCCGGCTGCGGACCAGTCGCACGGCCCGTCGGAGATCGGCTGCCGCGTCTTTTTCGATGGAGTAAGTCGAGCCCGGCTCTCTCGCCAAACGGTACTTCAACGCGAACGCAGTGACGCCAAGATTGGCGAGATACTGCGCAGGCTCCACGCCCTCGGCATTGTAGACCAATTCGCGATGCCCGCCGCCCGGACAGATGATCACTGCGGTGCCGTTGGCCTTGCCTGCTGGCGGCAAAAAAACGGTGAGCGACGGATTGTGGATATTTTTCACCCAATAATCTTTGGCCAACTCCGCTTCATTTTTTCGCGCCTCGGAACCAGGTGCGCCATCCTTCCAAAGCGGGATCACGTTGGATGATTCCGCGAGTGAAAAACTGACGCTCGCACAATAGAGGCAAAGTATTGGGGTAAGGGTTCTGAGGTACATAATATATAACGAAATAAGCACTGGCATGGTCATTTAAAACTACTCACGAAAAATGTATTGGGGAAAGCTGAAGCGTAAACATATTCGACGTGGCGGCATCGCCTTCATAAGTACATAGCTTTAAATACATACTGCATGCTTTAACCTGATACAGGAAAAAAGTGTCGAGATATTTGCCAGTTCTGGACCATTTCGGCCCGAGCTAAGACTTCATCTATAAAAATTATATATATATAATTATAAATAACTTAAAAATTAGTTTTAGCGATGTGGCACCTCAGTAGCTGTGAATTTGAGTTGAATAAGTAACCCGCCTCACCCCGCTAACCAATCGTTCACTCAGGAGAGAATATAATATGATCATCAACCTCGTTAAGAAATCTGTTTTAAGCTGTCTGCTTGCAGTCACCGGACTGACGGCTTCGGCCTCCGTTTGGTATCCGAGCCCAAATGGCGGTGCACCTGTTGCCGTTGGCCAAACGCTTATTGCTTCGGGTGGTGATGTCACGGTCACTTTTCTTGGGCCCACAGGAGCTGCCTATGATGAGCATCTCTTCGTTGCGACGCCAAGTATCGCTTCCGGTCCTGCTGCCGGTGGCGCGCATTTCTTCGACAATCATAGCACGGCGAACGGCACCGTAGTTGACCTTGGCACATTCGCCGCCGGCACGGAGATCGTCTTCGGACTCTATGTTGATTCCACCGGGGACACGTTCTACGATGGTCCTGCCAGCCGTAATTTCGATGGTTTCGTACATGCCTACATGGTGAACGATTACCTCGGTATGGCTGACACCACCTATGTTGGTTTCGAAGACTTGAATGGTTTGACCGGCTCCGACTGGAATTACATCGATCAGGTCTATTCCTTCACTGGTGCAGTAGGTTCCTCGAGCGTTCCTGACACTGCCTCCACCATGGCCTTGCTTGGCCTGGGTCTGGTGAGCTTGGGCGCGCTGGCTCGCCGTCGCCAGCAGAAGTAATCGATTACCAACACCTGTAGTATTCAAACCCGCACTTTTCGTGCGGGTTTTTTTTCGTCTGCATCACAGCATGCAGCATTGGCCTGCCCTGCGCTGCACGTTATCTCGATTCCCAAGCTCGCATCAGCGCTGTGGAGTGCACATCCCAAACGCAAACCGCCCGCACAGTTCCGTCTCCCACAACTTCAAAAACATATCCGTCGGGCACAATTCCTGAAATCGGATTCCCTGGCGTCCGTTCCAATGTCCGCTCAGTTGTGAAATGGCACGGAAAAGCTCTCGACTGTCTGGGCGTCATCTCCCTCGCCCTGCAACAGAGTGATGAAGACCGTGAAATTCAAGGGTGGAAGCACTGTCTTGTTTCCGACCAGGGCGTTGCCGCTGGGATTGAGCACCGCGTGATTCGGACCGGTAACCGAGCGGGGATTGGGCCAGCGGGCCGTCGCCCGCGTGACATCGACTGACGCAGGTTTTTTCTTCGCGTCGTAGAAGGAAAGCTTGAAGTTGCCACCGACGACCTCGAGGCCGAGGAACGTGCCGTTGGAACGCGCAATGGTCACTCCGGGAATTTTAGGTTCTTCCGGCTGTTTCTTCGCCTCGACCTTGGCTTTGGTTCCAGGGGTGGCAGGCGGGGTCGGTTTGACGGCGGCCGCAGGGGCATCCGACTTGTTAGGAACGGTCGGGTTCGTCGGTGTTGTTTCAGCCGTCAATAAGGTCGCCCCGGCCAGCAGGCCGATCACAGCAAGGAGTGATTTCATGACCGGGAACATACGCATGAACTGCGAGTGGGCAAGCCCGGGTTCGTAGCAGAATCGGTCCGACCCGCCTTTTCGCGTGGATTTGACGAAGCGTTTACTTCAAGTCAGCGGCACGAATCTTCTCCCGCAAGCCCTGCCAGCGCGCCAAACGCTCCGCGATCTTCACTTCCCAACCAGCCGTCTTCGGCGTGTAGAGGTTCAATGGCTTCTCCAGATAGGCCTCGCCGGAAATATTCTCCGGATAATCATGCGCGTAACGGTAGCCCTTGCCATGCCCCATGCGCTTGCTGGCCTGGCCGCCCTTGTCGCGCATCGTGATGGGCACGGGCTGAACCGGTTGCTCCTTGAGGGCCCGATGCGCGTCGCCCAGCGCCAGCGTGGCCGAGTTGCTTTTCGGCGCCGTGGCGATGTAGAGCGTGGCATGCGCGAGCGTGAGCTCGGCCTCGGGCAGACCGATGAAATCGCACGCATGGTGTGCCGCCACCGTCAGCGGCAAGGCCTGCGGATCGGCGAGCCCCACATCTTCGCTCGCCAGAATGACCAGCCGCCGCGCGATGAAGCGCGGGTCCTCCCCGCCCGCCAGCATCTTGGCCAGCCAATACATCGCCGCATCCGGATCGCTGCCCCGGCAGCTTTTGATGAACGCTGAAATCGTGTCGTAGTGTTCGTCTTCGTCCGCGTCGTAGCGGATGCGCCGCTCGCGGGCGAACAGCTCCAGTTCGCCACCGGTAATCGGCGTATTCTCCGGCAAAGAAAGCGCGATGACTTCGAGTGCGTTGAGCGCCCGGCGCAGATCGCCATCGCACAGCACCGCGAGATCCGTGAGCACCTTGTCTTCCGCCGTGTGGCCGCGCGTACCCAAGCCGCGTTCGACATCGAGCAGCGCCGCACGCAGCACACCCGCCACTGCGGTCGTCGGCAACGGCTCCAGGCGGAACAGATGGCTGCGGCTGAGCAGCGGGGGATTGACGTAGAACCCGGGATTATGCGTCGTGGCCCCGATCAGCCGGACATTGCCTTCCTCGACGTCGGGCAGGAGCAGATCCTGCTGGGATTTGTTGAAACGGTGCAGCTCGTCGATGAAAAGAATCGTGCCTGAATCCGGTCGCCGGCGTGCCGCGGTAAGAATTTCGCGCAGCTCGGCGACGTTGCTCATCACGGCGTTCACCCGCACGAACCGGCTCTTCGTTTCCCGGGCGATCACCTCGGCAATGCTGGTTTTGCCGCAACCGGGCGGACCATAAAACAGCAGGCTGCCAAACCGGTTCGTCGTGATGAGCCGGGGCAAAAGATTACCCGGCTTTAGAATGTGTTCCTGCCCGGAAATCTCCGCCAGACAACGCGGACGCATCCGGGCCGCCAACGGCTGGCTCTTCCGGGGCGTGCCGGGCAACTGCAAATCGCCGGCCGGCGGGGCCGGTTCCTCGCCAAAGAGAGACGGTTGATCGTCATCGTGTGCCATGCAGAAAAATCACTGTGCGGCAGATTGGGCGCGAAACAAGTTTGAACACCGCGCGCACTTCGTTTCACTCACGGCACGCTGACAACTCCGGGCCAGGGGCCGTCAGGCCAATTTTCCTCTCATGCCCGGTTCATCGTTGCGCGCTCCCGTCCTCTGGTTGCTGGTGCCATTCATGGCGGGCATCGCGCTGGCCGACCGCCGGCCTGCCCACGGTTATCTGATTCCCATTCTCGCCCTGATCGCCGCCGGACTCGGTTGGCTCGGCTGGCGGCTGGCGGATCGGAGTGGAACGCTGGCGAAAACCGGCTGGTCCATCGCTGTAATGGGCGTGGCGGCATTGAGCGGATACATCGCGCTGCATATCCGTTCACCGCGCCTGGACAAAACGCTGACGGCCCCACGCGAGGTCGTCGTCGTAATCGAAACCGAACAACTTTTTCCGCCCTCACCCACGCGCAAAACGCTCAGTGGCCTGGGCCGGATCATCGGTACCGAAAGCCATTTGAATGAACTGGCCGGGCAGCGTATTTATTTTTCCGCCATCAAACGCCTCAGCGTAAAGCCGGCGCGCTCCGGCCGCTATCAGGTGCGTGGAGTGCTGCAACCTCTGGTTGTCAGCCCGGAGACGGAAAATGCCGCCGGGTTCCAGCGCTACCTCGAAAGCGCGGGCATCCAACTCACCCTCACGCGTGCGCAGATCCTCCGCGAAGTCCGACCACCCGGTTGGTTCCGCCAACTCTGTTCGCAGTTCGAAAATCATCTGGAGACAATCTTGCGCCAGGGCAGCGAACGGCAACCTGCCGCGACATCGCTCTATCTCGGCATGTTGCTCGGCGAAAAAGCGGCACTCAGTGCGGAGCAGCAAAACGCCTTCATGCGCAGCGGGACTTTCCACATTTTCTGCATCGCCGGTCTGCATGTGGGCGTGATCGCGACGGCAATTGTGGCGATGCTGCAACTCCTGCGCGTGCCACGCCGCGCGGCGATCATCGGCGGCCTGCTGGTCCTTTGGTTTTATGTGCAGGTAACGGGCGCCAACATCCCGGCGGAGCGCGCGTTTCTGATGATCGCCTTTTTGTCGGGCTCACGGCTGTTCCGGCTGCCGGGCAATTCCCTGGCCGCGCTCGCAGCGGCGGCATTGTTCACCCTGTGCCTCGAACCACGGCAGCTTTTCAGCGCGGGATTCCAGATGTCCTATGCGGTCGTGGGCTCGCTGGTGGTGATGTGCGCACCCCTCGCCCAACGCTGGCAGGAAGCCTGGCGACCTTGGCGAGATCTGCCGGAAGCGGCCTGGGGTTGGCGACGGCATGGCGTGGTTTGGCTGGGACGAGGCCTGCTGGCAGCCGGCGCCACCACTTGGGTTGCACTGCTGGCCAGCACCCCTTCGAGTATAGGCAACTTCGGCCTGTTCTCTCCCGGAGGTTTGCTGGCGAATTTGATCATTGTGCCCATGGCCATGCTCGTGATCGTCGCCGGTTTCACCTCGCTCATCGGCGGACTTTGCGGGCTGACGGGCATCAGTCTGATCTTCAACCATGCCGCTGCGCTGGTCATCACGGCAATGGACTGGCTGATGGTCCATGGCACAGACTTGCCTGGCGTTTGCTACCAAGCCCATTTCATCTCTCCTTGGATGGCACCGGTGGCGCTCACGGCGCTTGTAGGGGTGATGCTTCTCGGAGCGAGTCTCCGCTGGTCAAAACGCTGGGGTGCGACCCTGTGGCCGCCACTCGCCCTCACACTCATCCTGTTTTTTGGGGTAAAGTTTGGCTGAGCATAAATTTTCCGTGTCTTCAGGTCATTCCATGGTTTGACTCCCCCGCATGAAAAGCGCCTACGAACTCGCCATGGAACGCCTCGCCAAATCTGATCCGGACGCCAATCGTCCGCTCTCTGCCGAGCAGAAAAAGCAATTGGCCGAGATCGACCGCGTCTTCAAGGGCAAGATCGCCGAGCGCGAAATCTTCCTGAAGCAGCAGCTCAACACGGAACTCGCCGCCCAGAAATTCGCAGAAGCCGACAAAGTCCGCCAGCAGATGGCCGGTGAGAAAACCCGCCTCGAAGAAGAACGCGACGAAGAGAAAGAACGCGTCCGCCGTGGCAAGTGAGCGGTTACATCAGTAGTTGAACTCAAAGTCGGCCAGCAGGACGTGGTGATCCGAGGCGGGCGTGGGCTTCACCTCGTGACCGATACAACGCAGATGCCTGTTATAGAAAATGTGATCGAGCACAAAGGGGCGGCGGCGCCAGGTGGCTTTGGCAAACTGGACGGTCTGGCAGTCGACCGCGGCAAACTGCTGGACGAGTGAGTCGTACCTGCTGACATTGAAATCTCCCGTGAGCATGGCCGGCCCCTCCTGCTGACGCATCAGTTCCACCACCTGCCGGCGCTGCTCGGGATACTGCATGCTGCTGGAGTTGAGCATAAAAAAAGCCAGCAGATGCGTGGTCATCACCCGTAAATCGCGTCCATCCATCGTCGTGGTGGCTCCGATCAAAACCCGGTCCGTCGGCGTGGTCTTATTGCCGCGAAAAGTAAACTCCACCGGCGGTGAGGGCAAATCGATCCGCATGTGGTCGCGCATCGGCGCCTTCGAGAAAATCGCCAGCCCGATCCCAAACGGCAGTTCTCGATCATCCGTCTTCGGAAACTCACTGAACCCGTCGTAACCGTGCAGCGCCTGCTTGATCCGGAGGTAGTTCGGCGGCAAGATCGGCTGGGTCAGACCCGGCGTCGCCCGTTCCAATTCCTGCAACATGATCAGATCCGCGTCGTGGGAAAGGATCTCGGCAAGAGTCTGATCGAGATCGACCGGCGCCCGGTCAGGTTCGGTCGCCCGCCACGTCTGGCCAAACTGCATGTTGAACTGGAGAACCTTGAAACTCATGGGCAATCGGAGACTGCTTTTATGCCAAGCGCTGGTGATTTCTGTTCACTGTGTCATCCGATGATCAACGTCCGGTGGAAATACGCCCAGCCATCGGGCGCGGAATTATTTTTGCCAAATGCTCTCCCTCCGCCTAGGGGCAGCAAGCCTATTCTGGCTCAGCCGTGCCCTCAACCACCCACTCCTTCGCCTCCGGCACCTGCGCGTTGAACTCCCGCAGAGCCGCGCTGAGGTGCTCGGCATAGCGGAAATGTGCGCCCATGCCCGTGCGCAGTTCGGCTTCATAAATAAATTTGTCGGCGTGCGTGCTGTGCTCAAACGGCGTCTGCGCCCCGAGCAAAAGCGAATAAACGTAAGCGCCCGAGCCACGCTGCATCAGCTCGCGGGTCAGCGCCGCCTGCTCGTCGAGCAAGGCCTGATGCGATTCATGGGCAATTTCCGGCGGCAAATAGAAACCGGCCTGAATGAGCGGCGTGTAGCGATGACCCGTGCGATGACGGTTCAGGTCACGCAGCTCGGCGACCGCCATATTGTTCCAGGCAAAGGCCACCCGCATCCGCCGGGTCGCCGTGCCTTGATAACCGTAGCGGTTGGCCCGGTGCTTCAGTGATTCGGCAACCGACTGTTCCTCACGCAACCACGGCGGGGTGTCGCGCTCGACCTTCACCCAAACCTCGTCGGCGAGCGGAGCGGTCGAGAGCCGGGCGAGGCCTAGCCGGAGGCTGGTCGCGAGTTCCTGCTGCGCCTGGGCTTGAAAAGAAGGCTCGGCAAAACTGTGCCGCATCAGCCGGGGCGAAATTTTCAACAGCTCGTCGCGGATCAGTTTCGCCGCCGCGCGCGCCTCGGGCTGCGGCAGCGAGTCGAGGTGCTTCACCGTGGTGGCCCACATGCGCGAACTCTGGACGAGTCCGAGATTGGTGCGGGTGGCCAGCGGGATAAAATAACGGGCACGATCCAGCGCGTAGTTTTTGCGAATCCGATTCACCACGGCCGGCTTGGCGTTGGCCGGCACGCGGATGAGTTCCGGCTGGTCCAGGCCGAGCTGATCGAGCCGGGCGTACTCGGTTTGGTAAGCCGCAAACGATTTCGCCATCAGCGCCGACCAACGCGGGGCGAGATCAGCGGGAATGCCCAGCTCTTCTGCCGTCGGCAGATTGGTCGGCGCCATCGTGATGTAACGCGTGCTGGACTCCTGACCGTCGGCCATCTGGGCGAGTTCGAAAACTTTATAGGCGAGCCACATCGAGACGTCGTCGAGCGCGATGGCCAGACCGCCGGTCAGCCCGCCAATGGACGCATGCCCGTAGTCGACAAACTTCAGAATGCGGTCGATCGACTCGTCGGGGTTGGCGATATCAACCTTTTCGAGGATCTTGTGAATGCCCTCGTTGCTGCGCGAATAACGCGCCAGCACGGAAGCGAGCAACTCCGGGGTTACCTTGGGCTGATCGGCTGCACTGGGCGGCGGTACAATGGCGAGTCCGGTTACCTTCATGGAGCCAAAACCGAAACAGGTTCACGCAGCGTGGCGAAGAAATAAACGCGCGAATAGGAGAAATATCCCGTGAACGCAGCGCTGGGTAATCGTAGGGCCGGCGCTTGCCGGCCGCGGCACGCCGGCAAGCGGCGGCCCTACGATAAAGAAACTCACTTCATCAGCCAGCTCGTCAGCGGGGTTTGGAAGAAGCCGATCGCGATGGTGGCGAGCGCCAAGGTGGTCAGCACAGCCACGCTGAGGAAATTGGGAGCGGTGCCGGCAGTCGCAGGCCGGACTTCAACCGGGCTATCTTGCCGCCCGGTCGAGAAGTACGCCGCCTTGATCCAGCCAAAGTAGTAATAGATCGAAATCACCACGCCGACGACGGCGAAGGCCAGCAGCCCGTAAAGGTGCGCTTCGAAAGCCGCGACGAAGACCAGCAGCTTGCCCATGAAACCGGCCAGCGGCGGAATGCCCGCCAACGATCCCACACCCACCGCGAGAATCGCCGCAAGGAAGGGTTTTCCCTTGGCCAATTGGTCATAGGAATCGAGGTCTTGGCGGGCGTCGTTTTCCCCGGCAAGGTGAGCCATCACGCCAAAGACCGCCATCGATGCCAGCATATAGGTGAAAAGATAAAACCAGACCGCCGTCCAAGCCCAAGGTACCGTGAGCGAAGCGGTGACACCAATGAGAAGGAAGCCCGCATGCGAAACCCCGGAGAGACCCATCAGGCGCTTGGCATCGCGTTGGGTCAGCGCCGAAAGATTGCCGTAAAGAATCGTCGCCGCCGCCATCGCCGAAAGCACGGGCACCAACAGGCCCTTGAGCGGAAGGAAAACTGAATTCACCAGAGTAAGCAGCACGGCGAATCCGGCCGCCTTCGACGAAACGGCAAGGAACGCGGTCACCGGCGTGGGCGCACCCTGATAGACATCGGGCACCCAGACCTGAAAAGGAAACGCGCCGATCTTGAAGGCAACCCCGCTCAATACCAGCAACGCCCCGACGATCGCCAGGAAGTTGTCATGATTGTGTTGGAGAAAATTCGCCAGCACGGGAAATTCGAATCCAGTATGCACGACACCACTACCGTCCACCACCCGGCCGACCGCGCCATAAAGCAGCACGATGCCGAAAAGCATGATGCCCGAACTGAGCGAGCCGAGCACGAGATACTTGAGACCGGCTTCCAACGTAAGCGGATTGTCGCGGAAATAACTGACCAAAATATAAAGCCCGATGGTGAGCGTCTCCAGCGCCACGAAGAACATCACGAAATGGTTGCTCTGCACCAGCAGCATCGTCGCGGCGGTGATCACCAGCACGATGTGGTAGAACTCGACGCGTGGCATCTTGCTGCGGGGCAGGCAAACGCTGCCGAGAAATATCACCAGCAAGGCCGAACAGAGAAAGAACGCCCGGGCGATCTGGCCCTGGGCGCTGATCTGAATCAGCCCCGCAAACAGCGGTTGCTGACTCCACACCTCCGGGCTGAAGAAAAAATTGCATATCACTCCAACCAAAGCGCCCACGAGGGCCAAGACCGCAAAGAGCGGGATAAAGCGGTGTTCTTTCTTCGGCAGAATAATTTCCGACACCAGCAAGATGAGCGCCATACCTGCGACCACAAGTTCGGGAGTGATGGCCCACCATTGGTTGGACTCGGCAGCGGCTTTGAGGAATTCGAGCGTCATGGCGGCGGAAAATCAGCGTTGAAAGGAAACCGGCGCGGTGGCGACAACCGGCTTGGCCGTGAGCGCGTGGTTGACAGGATCGGTCAGGGCCTTTGGCCAGAAGCCGATGAAAAGCAGCGCGGCCAGCAGGATAATGGCAGGCAGGCGTTCGGACCAAGCCAGATCAACGGGCGGGTGCTCCGCAACGACCTTCTTGAAGCAGTCCGACTGCGGACCGAAGAAAACCCGGGCCGCCGCGCGCAGACCGTAGACGGCCGAAATGACGACGCCGGAGACAGCCACCGCCGTGATCCATTTGGAAAAGCCCCAGAGCGAAACAAAGACCGTGAATTCACCCCAGAAGTTGGCAAAGCCTGGCAGGCCAATGCTGGCCATCGTGGCTGCGACGAAGAATGCCGCGAGGACGGGAGTTTTTTGTGCCAGTCCGCCCATCTCGGTCATATCGAAGGTGTGCGTCCGATGATGAATCGCCGTGGATAGGAGGAACAGCAGCGCGACGGACAGCCCGTGCGCCACCATCAGGAGAACCACACCGCCCGAACCGATCACCGACAAAGCCGCGATGCCGAGGAAGCCATAGCCCATGTGCATGACCGAACTGTAACCGATCATCTGCTTCAGGTCGCGCTGGGCCATCGTTACGAAACCGATGTAGAGAATGTTGCCGAGCGCCGCGAGCAGCGCGAGAATCCAGACCCAGTTTGTCATGATCCCCAATACCCAAGCAGTCGGCAGTAGCAAATTTGGTATCCACGTTGCAGGGATCGTCAGAGTTCCGGCCGCACCGACGGGCAACAGCGGCAGCGCGATTTGGATGAGACCGTAAAGACCAAATTTCTTGAGCACGCCGGCGTGGAGCATCGCGGCCGAACTCGGTGCCGCGCCGTAACCCAAAGGGGCCCATGTGTGCAACGGCCAGATTGAAACCAGTGTGCCGAAGCCAAACATCAGCAGACCGAAGACAATTTTTTGCTGCCCACCGTCCAACGCGCGATGAGCGATCGCGCTCTTGAGCTCGATGAGGTCGAAGGAGTGGGCGCCGCTCCAGGTGTAGAGGGCAATCAGGCCGATCAGAGAGAGCATCGCACCGAGCGTGAGATAAATCGTCATCTTCATCGCCGCGTAGTTGCGGTCGCGTCCGCCCCAGATGCCGACCATGATAAAAGTCGGGATGAGCGCCAGCTCGTGGAAGAAATAGAAAAAGAAGATATCAACCGAGGCGAACGTCCCCAAGAGACCGCCCTGCATGATGAGCAGCAGCATCAGGTAAAGCTTCAGCCGCTCGGCGTTGGAAATCAGAGCGTAGATTCCCGCAGCCAGACCGACGATGCCGGCAAGCGCGAACATTGGCAGCGAAATGCCGTTGAGACCGAGCTTCAGGCTGATGCCGAGCTGGTCCACCAGGCCAGTGGAACAGGTGCTCGTGAAATCGTAGCCGTTCTCGGCCCCGGCGCGAAACTGCGACCAGAGCCAGACCGAGATCAGCGCCGGCACGACGAAGGCCACTGCGGCCAGCTTGACCGAGAAACGCTTGGGCAGCCCGAGACCGATGACGAGCGCCGAGAGCAGCGGCGTAGCGATCGCGATTTGCAGAAGTTGGGCGTTGTCAGGCATGAATCAGAGAGAAATTGAACCACAGATGTACACAGATGGGCACAGATGAAGAATCACGGAACTGGGCTCCGTATTTCGGCAATGGCTTGGTGAATTTTTGATCATCCGTGTGTATCAGTGAAATCCGTGGTTAAAAGATGCCCGCAGCGAAGCCCCAGAGGAGCACGAGGCCGAGCAGGAACCAGTAGACGTAAGCGTGGATGCTGCCGACGTAGAGCGCCCGAGCCGCATAGCCGATCAGGCCGACAAATCCGGCGAAGCCGCGGATGATGGCACCAGCGAGGAAGACCTGCTCGAGGAAGTTCAACAGCATTGCAAACCGCTGCTGGATCTTCGCCACGTAATAATTGTAGAGATTGTCGAACGACTCTTTCATCTGCGTCAGGCCGTTGAACGCCACACGCGACTTCACTTCGAGCGTATCAGTCGCGGCGGACTTGTAGAAGAGCCAAGCCGTGAATCCACCGATGGACATGACCGCGAGTGAGACAAAGAGAATCGTCATGTGCGCCGAACCGTGGGCTTCAGGCACCAGCTCGGCGACCGTGCCAGCTAGCTTAGAGAACACCCCTGAGTAGCCACCGACAGCGGAAAGAATCGCGAGAACGATGAGCGGGATCGTCAGAGAAATTCCGCTTTCATGAGCATGCGAAGCGTCTTTGGAACGGGCCTCACCGAAGAAAGTGAGCTTCCACATCCGAATCATGTAGAACGAAGTCAGCACCGCGGTGAGCGCGAGGATAGCAAAGACGGCTTTATTGTTCTCCATCGCCAAATACAGAATCGCGTCCTTCGAGAAGAAGCCGGCCAGACCGGGCATGCCAATGATAGCGAAGACACCGATCGTGAAAGTGATGAACGTCACAGGCATTTTCTTCCGCAGCCCGCCCATCTTGAAAATATCCTGTTCATGATGGCAGCCCATGATGACCGAACCTGAACCCAAGAAGAGCAAGGCCTTGAAGAATGCGTGGGTAGTCAGGTGGAACATCGCGGCACCGATGCCGGTGGCTAACACCACTGAAACATCGAAATGCGCCGATGAGAATGTTCCATCACTCAATTGAACTGGCAGAGGCGCGCCATTGGTGGTCTGCGACCCCAGCCCAAACGCCGCAACCATGTAGCCGAGCTGCGAGAGCGTCGAGTAGGCCAAGACCTTCTTGATATCGCTCTGCACGATGGCGCAGAGGGCGGCGTAGAGCGCGGTGATCGTACCAATCCACATGATGACATTGAGCGCCTGCGGAACCATCAAGGGTTCGATCCGGCAAAGCATGAAGATACCGGCGGCGACCATCGTCGCGGCGTGAATGAGGGCGGAAACGGGCGTCGGGCCTTCCATCGCGTCAGGGAGCCAGACTTGCAGCGGCATCTGCGCGGATTTGCCCATCGCGCCGCAGAAAAGGAGCAGCGGGATCGCCGTGCTGTAGACGTGATGATTGCCGAGCTCGGTGAGGTTCACTGTGCCGTTGCTCCAGTAGCACATGATGATGCCGAGAAGGAAACCGAAGTCACCGACGCGGTTCACGATGAAGGCCTTCTTCGAGGCATCGGCCGCGGACTGCTTCTCGTGATAGTGGTTGATCAGCAGCCAGGAACTGAAACCGACCAGCTCCCAGAAGATGAAAATCATGAACAGATTGTCGGCGAGCACGATGCCGAGCATCGAGAACATGAAGATCGACAGGCCGCCGAAAAACCGTGCACGGGCTGCATCATCGTGCATGTATCCGAGCGAAAAAACGTGGATCAGGAAACCCACAAAGCTCACCACAAACAGCATCAGCGCCGCGAGATCATCGAATTTGAAGCCAAGCGAAATGGCAAAATCACCAAAGCGCAGCCATTCCCATGACTGGTTGATGTCGTGCTTACCCCCAAAGATCAGTTGGAGCGAAAGCACGGCAAGAACTCCGGCCGCGCCGGTGGAAATATAGGAAGCGAGCGCGCCTTGTTTGCGCAAAAACAACGCAATCACCACCGCCGAGGCGAGCGGTAGAAGAAGGATGAGGAGAGCGGTTTGGACGGGAAGCATCAGGACAAAGCAGCGGGTAGTGAGTAGCGGGTAGCGAGGTAGGGCGTGACCGCTGGGCGCGCCGTAACACATTCGCGGACGGCCCAGCGGTCCATCCCTACCCTAAGACAGTCGTTCAGCGAATATCTGTGTCTATCAGTGTTCATCTGTGGTTAATTTTTCAGATGATTCAATTCCTCGACCTGCACGGTGTGGCGCTTGCGGAACAGGGCGACGATGATGGCGAGACCGACGGCGACCTCGGCCGCGGCGATCGTGAGAATGAAGAAGACGAAGACGTTGCCATCGAGCGTGCCATTGAACTTCGAGAAGGCGACCAGCGCGAGCGTCGACGCCAGCAGCATCAGCTCCAGGCACATGAAGATCACGAGCGTGTTTTTGCGCAGGAGCACCCCGATGAAGCCGAAGACGAACAGCAGCGCGCTGACGACGAGGTATGAATTGAGTGAAGCAGTTATCATGGGCGCATCCTCCTGCCAAGTACCGTAGCAGTCATGGCCGTAGGGCCGCCGCTTGCCGGCGTGCCGGCTTGGATAACGCGCGACGGCACGGCCACAAGGGCCGGCCCTACCACGGAAGAAATTGCCATTATCCCAGTAATCATTTTGTCTCCTCCTCGGTTTTGAATTTCTTGGAGAGCACGATCACGCCGATCATGGCGATCAGGAGGAGAAACCCGACGACCTGCACTGGCAGCAGATAAACGGTAAAGAGCTGTTCCGCGTAATTCTTGAAAGTGGGAATCGCCACTCCGGTGACCGGTGCCGGCAGATGGACGCGGCCGGCGATCAGGTAAACTCCCAAGAAGAGCAGCAGTCCGCCGATGCCCGAGGCAAACATGGTCAGCTTGTTCAATCTTGCCGTGGTGCCCTTGGTGTCGAGCAGCATGATGATGAACAGGAACAACGCGACGACCGCGCCGGCATAGACCAAGATCAGCACAAAGGCCAGGAGTGCCGCATCCAGCAACACGAACAACCCGGCCATGCCGACCAATGTAAGAAGCAGGAACATCGCGGCGTTGACCGCGTTCTTGTTCACCACGACCAGCGCCGCGCAGGCGAGCGTGAGAACCGAAAAGACTAGGAAGAGAGTGTCAGCCATGGCTCAGTGCGCGTTGCCGTGCTCCTCCGCGGATTTCTTTTTGTCCCATTTGAAATGCTGGTCGGGCAAGGTGCCGCCGAGTTCATAGAGCCGGGCCTTGTCATTGACCATCTCAGCACGGGTGTAGCCGGTCATGGAATACTGGTTCTGGAGGAAAATGGCTTCCTCGGGGCAGACCTCCTGGCACAGGCCGCAGTAGATGCAGCGGAGCATGTCGATTTCAAATTCCTGCGGGGCCTTTTCGACGTGCGTGCGTTCGGGTTGGTCGGCGGGAACGGTGCCGGGCGTGATGCGGATGGCTTTCGGGGGGCAGACAAATTCGCAGAGCTGGCAGGAGACGCATTTCTCGCGGCCGTTCGGGTCCATCACCAGCGTCGGCACCCCGCGGTAGCCGGGCGGAATGGCCGGACGCTCCTCCGGATACTTCAGCGTATCGCGCCGATGCAGCAAATGCTTCAACGTCACCCTCATGCCCGCCAGGATTTGCGGGAGGTAGAAGCGCTCGGAAAGCGTGAGAGGTTTGCGGGGGACGACGTAGGCCATGGTGGTCAGAGAGTGGCTTTCTTTTCCGGCAGGATCAGGGCGAACCATGCCGCAGCGAACGAGGCGGCGACCAGCGCCAGCCAGGCCAGCCAGCCCAGTTGAAGATCGTGAATGGCGATGCCCGCCGCGTAAACGATGAGGTTGCCGATGGCCAGGGGCAGCAGTTTCTGCCAGCCGAGCTTCATCACCTGGTCATAGCGGAAACGCGGGACCGTCCAGCGCACCCACATGAACACGAAGATGAAAAACAAAGTTTTTCCGAGGAAGATGGCGATGGAGAGCACGCCAAGCACCAGCGGAAGCTGCGTGACGTGCAGCCAGCCAGCCAGCGTTGAAAGCGGCAACCACGGCAACGGATTCCAACCCCCGAGGAAAAGCAGCACAAACACGCCGGAGCCGACGAGCATATGCGCGTATTCCGCGACGAAAAATAATCCCCACTTGAGCGCACCGTATTCGGTGTGGAAACCGCCGACGAGATCGGCCTCACCCTCGGCCATGTCGAAAGGCAGGCGGTTGGTCTCGGCAAACAGCGAGACGAGGAAAACGACCGCCGAAACAGGCATCATAAACAAATACCAGACCCCGCCCAGACTGTCCGTCGTGAATCCATGCCAGGTGCCCGACTGGGCCTGCACGACATTGAAGAGACTCAGTGAACCGCTGCCGCCCGGGGCATTGACCCAAAGGAATACGGGCAGCACGGAGAGTGTCATCGAGAGTTCGTAGGAGATGAGCTGCGCCGAGGCGCGCACACCGCCGAGGAAAGGATATTTGGAATTCGAGGCCCAGCCGGCAAGAATGAGCGCGTAGACACCAAGCGAAGAAACCGCAAAGACCGCGAGAATACCTATATCGAGATTCGCCAAGACAACCGGCACCAGTTGCTGTGGCTGCGCGTCGTTCAGGTAGGCTCCAAATGGCACGGCCGTCACGGTGGTCAGCGCGGGAATCATCGCGACGAGAGGTGCGATGGTGAAATAAAATTTGTTCACATGGCCGGGCACCGGATCTTCCTTGAAAAACATCTTGCCGCCGTCCGCCATCAGGTGGAACACGCCGAGACGCTGGAGAAACGGGCCGATAACCGGCACCCAGGCAAACCAGAAGGGAATGGCGCGACTCGGACCGGGGCGGCCCTGCATCCAGGCGGAAACTTTGCGTTCCACCAACGAGCATGCACCGCCGATCGGAAAGATAACGCCGATCACGGCAAGGCCCTTGACGATCGTCTGCACGATCACGGGAAGGTTCGACCAGAATTGGATCACCGCGTTCATTTTTTGGCGACAGGTGCAGGCGCAGGAGCAGTCTCCGGCTGCGGCGCGGGTTTATAGTGCAGCGTCTCGCCCTCGGAATAAGGATGGACGGCCCACGGCGTGGAATCGAGCAACAGGCCGGTCGCCGGAATGGTCCCGTAGCTGATGCCGGCCAGCGCCTTGATCTCGGCCGAGATGAGCGGCCAGAGCCCGGTCACGTCCGACGGGAAAGAACCGCCACCGACCGCAGCGATGATCCGGCTGAGGATCACCAGATCGTCCGTCGCGCCCACGGGGCCGGGCACGGCCTTGGCAAATTTCTGGATGCGGAACTGCTGGTTGATGAAGGTACCGTTTTTCTCAAAAACGTGCAGAGTCGGAATCATCACCTTGGCCGCCTCGCTGGTCTTATTCTGATTGGTGCCGAGATAAATGGTGGATGCCCGTTTAAGCTGGGCGGGAATAAGGCCGGCGTCCGTCAAATCCTCACCGACGGATAGCACCACCTTCACCTTGCCGGCATTGATGTCGTCGGAAAGTTGAATAAGGCCGCCAACATAAGTTTTTGCCGCTACGGCTCCCTTCGGCGGAGACTTCCAATCCGCGTATTTCATGTCGCCCGAATGCGGCAGTTTCTCCAGCAGGCCCGTGACGAGCGTGCCGCGGATGTTCGGATTGCGGTCGGCGGAGACGAGAATCTTGTCGCCGGGTCCGACGCGGCTGATCGCGTAGACGGACGCTTTGAGGGCGTCGGCGAGTTTCTTGGTCAGGAACTGTTCTTCGACCGTGCTGCGACCGGAAGCCACAATGGCCACGGAGCCGGACATCAGCAGGGTGGCGGCGGCCTTGACCGCGACATCGAAATCGGGCAGCGGCACACCGGGTTCGGCGGGAATCGGCAAACGGTTCGGCGCTTTCAGCTCCTTGTACAAAATCCGGCCGGAATCGGCCATCCAAGTGTCGTTCACCTCGTCGTTGCGACGGGGCGTGATGCGGTAGACCACGCCTTCGCGGCTCCAGACCTCGGTGTTGGCGCCGACCGACGACTCGATGTCGATGCTCGGCGTCTGCTTGAGAAACCACACGCGCATCTTGAAACGGAAATCCGTGCTGGTGAGCGCGCCCACCGGACAAATATCGACGGTGTTGAGCGAGTAATTGTTCTCGAGCTTCTTGCCCGGATAGCAGGTGAGCGTGCTGTGGCTGCCGCGGTCGACAAAACCGAGCACGTCGTCCTTCGCGATCTCCTTGCTGAAACGGATGCAACGCGAGCAAAGGATGCAACGTTCGTCGTCGAGCGTGACGCGCGGCCCGAGCTGCGTGCGCTTGGGCTTCACATTTTTCTGCTCAACAAAACGCGAGTAACCGCGGCCATAGGCGGTGGAATGTTCCTGCAGCTTGCACTCACCGGCTTGGTCGCAGATCGGGCAGTCCAGCGGGTGATTGATCAGCAGCATCTCGGTGACGCCTTCGCGGCAATCTTTCACGAGCGGCGAGTTCGTGCGGATGTGCAGACCGGGTGACGCATTCGTGCCGCAACCGATCTGAGGACGCGGCATCCAATTGATCTTCGGTTTGCCCGTCACCGCATCGATGATCGGTTGCTTCGTCGCGGGATCCATCGCCGGCATGCCCATTTCGATAAGACACATCCGGCAATTGCCCACGATGGTCAGCTTCGGGTGGTAGCAATAATGCGGAATCTCCGTATTCACGAGCCGGGCAGCCTCGATCACATTCGTACCTTTCGGCACAGCGACATCCCGGCCATCAATGTTGATGGTGATCAGATCGGGTTTGGGCGGAGCAATCATTACAGGAAAAAGTTTTTAACCACGGATGACACGGAAAACACAGAAGGACTGAGACTCTGCGCGCCTGAAAAGGAGTTTTTCATTTTCGTGTGTTTGGTGTGTTTCGTGGTGGCCAATCAGATCAGCGGAAGCGCCTCGGCGGGCTTCGGGGTTTGCTTGGTCTCGTGGTAGTTTTTGAATTCGTCGCCAAACTTGGCAATGAAGCTTTGGGTCGGCCAGGAACACGCTTCACCGAAAGCGCAGATGGTGCGGCCGGGAATCTGGTCGGCCACATTCTTGAGCAGCGCGGCATCCGCCTCGCGGGCTTCGCCATGCACCATGCGGGTCGTGATTTTTTTCATCCACAGCGAACCTTCGCGACACGGTGTGCACTGGCCGCAGCTCTCGTGGGAGTAGAAGGCGTTGATGTTGGCGAGGGCCTCGACCATGTTGACGGTGTCGTCCATCACGATCACGCCGCCGGAGCCGCCCATCGTGCCGATCATGCCGAGCGAATCGAAATCCATCGGGACATCCTCGACGCCCCAATCGTAGTCAACCATCTCGGCGCCGACCTTGCGCTTGCCCTTGAAACGTTCGCCGAAGCGGAGAATCTTGGCGGAGGAACCGCCGGGAATCACCGCCTTGAACGTGCGACCGGGGAGCGGACCGCCGCAAACCTCGTTGAGCAACTGGCCCATCGTGATCTTGCCGGCTTCGAACTCATAATAACCCGGACGCTGTACATGACCGGAAACGCAAAAAATGCGCGTGCCGGAATTGTTGGGCGTGCCGATCTTCGCATAAGCATCGCCACCGATATCGGCGATGAGCTTCACATGGCAGAGCGTCTCGACATTGTTGACGATTGTCGGGCACTGGTAGAGACCGAGGACGGCGGGAAAATACGGCGGCTTGATGCGCGGGTTGGCGCGTTTGCCCTCGAGCGATTCGATCAGGCCGGTCTCCTCGCCGCAGATGTAAGCACCGGCACCGCGATGGACGTAGATTTCGCAACTGTAGGTTGAACCGAGAATATTCGGGCCGACCAGATTCGCGGCACGCGCCTCGGCGATGGCCTTTTCCAGAATACGGGCGCCGTACGGCATCTCGCCGCGAATATAAATATAGGCCTGCTTCACGTTGTTCGCGAAACAGGAAATCATCGTGCCCTCGATCAGTTGGTGCGGATCCTGGTGCATGATGTACCGGTCCTTGAACGTGCCGGGCTCGGACTCGTCGGCGTTGACGATGAGATAGATCGGTTTGCCGCTTTTGCGGTCGACCAGCGACCACTTCACCCCGCAGGGAAAACCGGCGCCGCCGCGGCCGCGCAGACCGGATTTCTTCACCTCGTCGATCAGCTCCTCGGGTTTGCGCGCGAAGGCCTTCTTCATGATCTCGTAGCCGCCATGTTTCTGGTAGCAGGCGAGATCATTGGTGTAGCCGGGCTCGTCGATGTGAGCGAAGATCAGGCGGCGTTGGGAGGGGGCGGGCATGAGAAAATCAGTGGGTGTCTTCCGAGTGGAATATGATCCCGCCGGTCCAGCGGGCCGCAAAATTATAGACCATCGCGAGCAGCACACCGACGAGGAATCCGCCCAGCGCGTGAATGAACGGCATGAAGAGCGACGCGGCACCGGCGAATAGCCATGGTATGCCGAGAAGCTTCGGCGCGACATTGAGATCGGCCGCAGTGGCGGCAGCACCAAGTGTGACGAGCAGTACCGGAGCCACAATCAAGCCGACAAAGCCGTTGATCAGGCCAAGCACGATGCCGAAGCGCAGCGGCGGAAGATGCGTGATCCGGTGTTTCGTCATGAGTTGGGTCCTTTGTTCTTATTCGCGTTGGCCCGGATCTGAGCGCTCAGCTCCTGCACCTTGGCGGTGTCCACTTTCTCGTGCAGATCATCGTCGATCATCACCACCGGGCCAGTGCCGCAACTGGCGAGACATTCGACAAATTCGATCGTGACTTCACCGTCGGCGGAAACCTCGCCGGTATGGCAGCCAAACTCTTTTTGAAATTCATCGCATACCTTGTAGCCGCCCGTGAGTGCACAGGAGAGCGTGCGGCAAACCTTGATGTGTCGGCGACCGATCGGCTTCTGCCGGAACATCGGGTAGAAAGTCACGACCTCGTACACATTGATCGGCTGTAGCTCGAGCTTTGCTGCGATCCACTCGATGGCATCGGTTGAAATCCAGCCCGTATCCTCCTGAATCAAGTGCAGCAATGGAAGCAGAGCGCTGCGTTTCACCGGATAATGGGTGATGACCTCGTCGATCTGCTTCAACGTCTCAGGTTTGAGTTTCAGGTTCAGTTTCATCAGGCAGAAAAATCAGCGGTCGCACTCGCCCATGACGAAGTCGAGCGAGCCGAGGATGGAGACGACGTCGGACACGAGGTTGCCGACGCAGAGTTTGGGCAGAATGGAGAGATTGCAGAACGAAGGGCTGCGGATTTTCATCCGATAAGGAACGCCGCCGCCCTTGCTCACAATGTAGAATCCAAGCGTGCCCTTGGGATTTTCCGCCTCGAAATACACCTCGCCGGCCGGCATCTGCGGACCCTCGGTCACGATCATGAAGTTATTGATCAGCTCCTCCATTGACGTGAGGATCTTGTCCTTCGGTGGCGCAAAGATCCGGCGCGCATCCTTCGCATACCAGTCGCCGGTCGGAAATTTCTTGATCGCCTGCTTCAAAATGCGGATCGACTGCTTCATCTCCTCGCCGCGGCAGAGATAACGGTCGTAGCAATCGCCCTTCGAGCCGACCGGCACGTCGAACTCGTATTGCTCGTAGCCCCAGTACGGACGGTCCTTGCGCAGGTCCATCGCCACGCCGGAGCCGCGCAGATTCGGGCCGCTGAGGCCGTACTTGATCGCGTCTTCCTTCGAAATCACGCCGACATCAACCGTGCGATCCATGAAGATTTTGTTGCGCGAGAGCAGGCCGAGAATCTCGTCGAGGATCGGGAGGAATTGGTCGCAGAAACCATCGACTTCCTCGATCCAGCCAGGCGGCACATCGCGCGAGACACCGCCAATGCGGCTGTAGCTCGTGGTGAAGCGGGCGCCGGTGAGCTTTTCGTAGAGCGTGTAGAGCTTCTCGCGCTCGGTGAAGCAGTACATGAAAACCGTCCATGCACCGACATCGATGCCATACGCGCCGAGGCCCATCAGGTGGGCGGACACGCGGCCCATCTCGGAAGTGATGACACGGATCGCCTCAACGCGCGCCGGCACCTTGAGACCGGCGAGCTGCTCGACCGCGTGCGCATACGCGGCATTGTTGGAAAGCGGCGCGAGGTAATCCAATCGGTCCGTGTAAGGCACGAACTGGTTGTAAGTCATGTTCTCGGCGATCTTCTCGTCGCCGCGGTGCAGATAGCCGACGACCGGATCGGCCTTGGTCACCGTTTCGCCATCGAGCTCGAACTGGATGCGCAACACGCCGTGGGTGGACGGATGCGACGGCCCCATCGAGATGGACATTTTCTCGGGATCAAACTCCTTGGGAAAGTTCGCGGCGATCTTCGCGGTCGCATCAGGAAAGGCGTGTTCGGTGGCCATGTGGTCCGTTGTCTATTCTTTGGTCGTCTTTTGCGGTTCCACCGCTGATTTTTTGGCCTCGCGCTCGGCCTGAATTTTTTGCGCCACGCGTTCACCCGCCGCTTGTCCCCATTTTTGGCCAACCTCCATACTCTCATGCATGAGTTGCGGCATTTTCGCTAATAACCGTTTTCCGGCTGGAGATTCATAAAAGTTATTTATCGCATGTAGATCTTCCGCCGAATAATATTTTGCGTAAAGCGGCAGCATTAACTCGAGCACCTCGTCTACCTTCATTTCAGCACGCAAACCTGTCCATAGTTCAGCGGGGACATCGGGCGCGCTCATCTTGAATGAATTGAGCATCTGCTCAATCATTTGGTCCAAAAGTTGATTCATGCCAGTGATTTTCATCATTCGGCGGATCTCGATTTCTTGTTCCTTACTGACAGCTTCAACCTTGTTCTCGGAGAAGCCGCAGACCCCGAGAGCAATGGTGATCAAAATGACTGTTGAGCGTAATAGTTTCATAAAATCACGGTTTTTCGCTTTGCTCGCTCCATGCTTCGTCCTTGGCGCGCGGCTCGGCCTCGCTCATCGGCTCACCCGGCGTGGCGACAAAGGGACCGCCGGCCATCGGGGCCGAGATGAGACGCGTACCGGTTTCGGCCGCGACTTCATAGTCCGGCAAATCGGCGGGCAGACCGGCGAGAGGAAATTCCTTGCGCAGGGGGAAATACGGATAGCCGTCCCACATCAGGATCCGGCGCAGATCGGGGTGGCCCGTGAACTTGATGCCAAACATGTCAAAGGTCTCGCGTTCATGCCAGTCCGCCGCCGGCCAGAGCGTCGTCGCCGTTGGCATGCTTGGTTCGGCATCGCTGGCGCAATTTGCCGCCACCCGGACATAATTGTGATTCACGCTGGAATAGAGGTGCCAGACCACGGTGAAACGCGGCGTTTGTTCGGCGCTCCAGTCGATCGCCGTCACATCCACCAGGAAATTAAAATCCTGGGCGTCGCGCAGATATTCCAGGAAAATAATCGCCTCGTCCGCCGGGATGTTCATCGCCGCATGATCGGCGCTGGCGCGCTCGGTGGCGCTGGCAAATCTGCCTTGGGCGGAGGCGATGACGACGGCGTTGGTAATCATGAGCGACAGCTTTGGATCAGGCGCTAAGGAGCTTGGAGGCCGAACGCTCGCGTTTGACCTTTTGCTGGAGCTTCATGAGGGCATCAAGGAGCGCCTCGGGACGCGGCGGGCAGCCGCTGACATAAACATCGACGGGAATGATGCGATCCACGCCCTGCAGGGTCGCGTAGCTGCGGTACATGCCGCCGGAAGAAGCACAGGCCCCCATGGCGATCACCCATTTGGGCGCAGCCATCTGGTCGTAAATACGACGGACCGCCGTGGCCATTTTGTAAGTAACCGTGCCGGCCACGATCATGCAATCCGACTGGCGGGGCGAAAAACGCATGACCTCGGCCCCAAAACGAGCGATGTCGTAACGGCTGGACGCCACCGCCATCAGCTCGATCGCGCAGCAGGCCAGACCCATGGGCATCGGCCACATGGAATTGCTCCGCAGCCAGTTGATGGCCGCATCGGCCTGGGTGACTACGACGTCGCCTTCAATCTTGCTGTTATAGGCTAGTTCGTTGTTGGCGGTGACCATGGCGTGGTGATGGTGGAAAAATATTCAGGCCAAGCTACCACCCGTCAACCCGTGGGCAAGGAGGTTTTGGAAAAACCTTAATCATAATTTGCGCCCAAAGCCGTCAGTTGTGGAATTAATATTAGTCCGGGGCCTGCCAGCCGTAAAGATGAGCAGGAAGAGTGCGCAGGAAACACTTTTCGCTTCCGTTTTGGCCATGGCACCCTACTTTTCGCTCTCCGCGACGGAGAGGTGGCAGAGTGGTCGATCGCGCCTGACTCGAAATCAGGTGAGCCCGAAAGGGTTCCGGGGGTTCGAATCCCTCCCTCTCCGCCATTTTTCTCCTCTGAGGAGAGAAACCCCGAAGCTAGGTTGCCCAGTTGACGTGGCAACCTAAGCATGAAACATGAACAATCGTTTGCCGTCAGTCGATTTGAGAACCGTAACGGGGTGACCTCGTGGCGGGTCGATGGCCGCCTCCATGGCGTCCGCATCCGCCGCAACTTCAAGACCCAGGAGGAGGCCGCCGCCGAAAAGGCCGCCCTCGAAATGAAGGCCATGCAGTCCGCGTCCGGCATGCAGTCCGTCACAACGTTTCTCGCCGCCGACCAGTTCCGGGAGGCCGAGGCGGTGTTTCGCCGTTTGGCAGGTCGGCCGCGTCCGCTCTCATTTTACGTCGATTTCGCGCTGGCGAACTACCGCGAGCCAGTGACCCAAAAGCTCCTGACCGAAGCGGTCACGGCATACGTCGCCACCAAGCAGCACGAACACGAGCAGGACTTGCTTTCCGAGCCGCACCTTACGCGGATGAAGCGCGATCTAAAACGGCTGGAAAAGCACTTCCCCGGCGCAACCGTCGCGGAGCTGACCGGGGCGCGTCTCGTGGGCTATTTCGAGGCGCGCAAAGCGGCGCTCAAGACCTACAACAACCGCCGGGGCATCGTCTCGACCTTCCTCAAGTTCGCGCTGCAACGCGATTGGGTCACAGACAATCCGCTCGATAAAATCCCGCAGCGGCGCATTCGCCGTCGGCGTGGTGGCGCGGTGACATTCACTGCACAGCAAGCCAAGGACCTCATGGCCTTCGTTGAAGAGCATTACCCCTCTGCGGTGCCGTTCTTCGCCCTCTGCCTGTTCGCCGGCATCCGGCCCTGCCTCCGCACGGGCGAAATCCTCCGGCTCCAGCCGGCCCACGTTAAACTCGATGACGGCATGATTCGCATCGACGCCGAGGTTTCGAAGGTGCGCGAGCCGCGCAACGTCACGATTCAGCCGAATCTATTGGCGTGGTTGCGTGCATATCCGCTGAAGAAATTCCCGATCATCCCCGCGAACCTTCAGCACATCCGCGAGAAGGTGGCCCAGAAATTCCCGCTCTCGCACGACGTGATGCGGCATACCTTCATTTCGATGTTCGTCGCGAAATTCCGCTCCCTCGGCGAGGCCGCGTTGCAGGCGGGCAATTCCGAAAGCATCATCCGCCGCCACTATCTCGATTTGAAAAGCACGGAGGAGGCCGAGCAATTTTTCGGAGTCCTGCCGTGCCGCGCCGCCGTCGCACCGGAGAAGGAAACCGACACAGTGTCGCTTGTGCCCTTTGCGGCCTAAATGCAGCCACGCCCTGCTTGCTGCGATTGACGGGCTAACAGGGGTATGGAAACACAATCAATCCTCGCCCCCGACCAGAGCCAGCTAACGGACATCATCGGCCTCCGCCTGTGCGGGATATTCCCGGCAGGCAAGGAGCCTTCGGTGCGCACGCTGCGGGAATGGACCAAGCTCCGGCACATCCCGCATCACCGCCTCGGGCATTTCGTTTACTACGATCCGTCCGAGGTTGCTGTCCACATCCGAACCAAATTGAAGGTGCCCACCCGAGGCTGACCCCTCTCGCCGCAGTCACGCCGCACCGGTTCCGGTGCGGTTTTTTGCTTTTGGAAAATCAGAAACACGTGTTTCTGAATGGGACCACCACTCGGGGTCCCGAGCGGAGGCCCTATTCAGACCTAAAGAGCTTCAAGGCATCGCACTGGGCGGACAGAAAAACGACACGGGCGTGTCGTTTCCGATTCACCGACGAGACCAGGGCCAAAACTGAAACAGGCGACCGGGGTAGGCATGTTACGTTTTGAGGCTCCAAACTGAGCCGATGCGACCGCCCGGGAACGCCGTTGCCCAGACCGATCAACTCCGTGTCCGCCGCCGTTTGGTCGCTTCCTGCGGCAAGCTTTGTGGCTCCTGTCCTCGGAAGCGACCAAACAGCTCCCCGTCATCGCGGTTGTCTATGTCCACTGATTCGAGGAAACCCCAATCAGAAGGGAACGCCCACCGGAGGACAGTTCTTCGGATCAGCCAGCGCTCGCACTTCCAGTTGCGTGATGAACGTTTCACGCGGCGCAAATGTGGCGCGGTGGGATGCCGGCAAGTTGCGCAGGCAGAGCACCTGAAAAGTGCGGATTTCCTCTAGGAAATCCCGAAGATTATCGCCGATCATGATTATATGGTGATGGGGAAAGAAGAGTTCCACCCGCTCTGATTCCTCCTCATCGCAAACGCTCATGGCATCCAACCGCGACCACGGCAGCGCCCATTCCTTGGCCTGCCACGGGTAAAACGTGACCACGGCAACCGGACGGCAATCCGTTTCGACGCAGCGAATGGGGGCACCTTTCATCTTGGCGAGGGCTTCTCTTAGACTGCTCATAAATGAATGCGTTGATGGTTGGTTTGCGTGGCGGTCATTCGCATAAAGGCGTCGTTCTGACGGATGCGCTCGGCGGCGACAACTGAGCGCCGGGTCCACTCTGATTGGCGCACGTCAACAGACGGAGCGCCTTCGAGTTTCAAATCCATCGCGAGTTCGCGCTCGCCGGCCTGCTGAACTTGAGCGCGTAGCGCCTCCTTGTCCGGGGTGAAGACGAGCACCCGTTTCCGTCCGCGAGAAATCGTCACATACCACTGGTGCGCGTCCGTCGCGGCGCGGCTGGCGGCATCCGCCAGAATCACCGTATCCACGGTTTTGCCCTGCGAGCCGTAGGAGGTGACGGCATAACCGCGCACCAGGAGGCGCTGTGCCGGCGCGAGCGTTTTCCTCGCTCCAGCGCCGGCCTCGACCACGAGTGACCCATCCGCCGCGACCTCGCGGACGGTGACCAGTTCGCCGTTATTCAGCCGGCTTCCTTCGACGGACTTGCCGTTGAACTTGAGTTGGAGCCGGTCGCCTGCGGCGATTTCCATTTCCTTCGCGGTGGCGATCGCGAAGCGGTCGGCGTAACGATAGCTCATCGTGCTCTGAACGCCGTTCTTTTCGAGGATGACGCCATGCTCATTGGCCCCGACGACGGGGTAGCGCTCACCTCTAGCGAAACGACCGTAACCACGGATGAAGCACGCATAGTGCCCCGCTTGATAAAAGCGCGCATCGCGTTTCTGGGCCTCGTCCAAATCGACCGGCTGGTAGGTAGTGAGCGCCATGCCCGCACCGAGCTTTCCGGCATCCTGCAATTTCGCGCGGATCACTTCGTTGACGTTGCGCACCTCCTCGCGCGTCTGCGCGACGACCAGCGCGCGTTCCTTACGTTCGACCGCGGCGAGGTATTCGGCCGCGAGCGCATCGCGCCGGCCTTCGTCGCCGACTTCGCGGATGCAGCCGAGCCGGTCGAGCGCGTCAAAAGACGCCGCGACGTTGCCATCTGCCGCTGCTTGCACCGCGCCCCGGTAAGCGCGAATAAACGCCCGCTGCGGGACTGTCTCGCCGAGTTGAGGGTCCTGCCTGCGAATGGTCTGAATGACCGCAGGCTTGAGCCCGGCGTGCTTCTCAATGGCACGCAGCGCGTCCGAGGCGGCGACCGCGCCATGCTGGCGAGTGTCGCCCGACAGGATCAGCCGGCCACGGTTGGCCCGCACGATGCGGATCAATTCCCCGAGCTGCCGCGCGCCAATCTGGCCGGCTTCATCGACGATGACGACGGCATCCCGCGCGAGCTGCTTTTGCTGCAAGAAAAGGGCGAGGGTATCCGCCGCCAATCCGTCGGCCTGCAAATCCTGCACCTGCTGGCGTTGCGGAGCCAGGACGACCACCGGGCGACCCGCCGCCGTCAGACCTTGCTCGACTTCCTTCAGGGCAAAACTTTTCCCGGTGCCCGCACCGCCGCGAAACAGCGTGATGAAATCCCGGCTCCGCAGAATCCGATCCACGGCCACGGCCTGCTCTGCCGACAGCGACGGCGATGCCCGATAGTCCGGACTCATAGCGGCGTGGCGGTTGCGGCCATCGTGGGCCGCAACCACCACCTCAAGTTCCCAGCTCAGGACCTCGCGGGACGTGAGTTTGTCCGAGTCCTTTTCCAGTAGATAGCCGCGTTTGTCGATGGCCTGACGCAGCGCCCCGAGGTCGAAGTCCTCGCCCCGCCCGCGTTCCAGCGCGGCGGCCATGAGTTCATGGTCATGCACGACCGCCCGGCGCTCGAAAAGATGCTCATCCGCCCACGCCACAATGCCGGCCAGGTCGGCCTTTTGAACCAGACACGGCTTCACCGACTGCAATGTTCGCAGGGCCGCAAGTTCCTCTGACTGCATTTCGCCGCTCCAGGCCGAACGCAGCCGGTCGGCCGTCGAGTCTTTCATCTTCCGACGCCGGTTGCCGTGCGCCACCCGCTCGCGCAGGTCCTTTATGTTTCCGACCTTCTCGCCCTTCGCTAGCCGCTCACGGGTTTCCTCGTCGATTTGCCGATGCCGTTTCGAAAAGCGAGCGATGACGCTTTGCGGCACGCCTTTGATTTCAAAGCCGCGAGCATGGTTTTCGATTTCGTAGCCAAGCGCCCGGAGCCCCTTGCACAGTTCGTGCCGGTAAAAATTCGTGGCGAACCGGTGAGCCCGATACATGCCCGCCGGGTGCAGCGCCTTCCAGCGGTTTTCCACCGGATCGAACGTGGCGTTCATCACGACACAATGCGTGTGAAGATGCGGGTCGAGTTCCCGGCTGGTATCGTGACGGAAGCACGCCGTCACGAGATTGCCCGTCATGCGCTCACCGTTTTGCCCTGACTTACGCACGCGCGCCTCCGCCCGCGTTTCGAGTTCCAGCATGGCTTGCCGGACTGCCCGCTCATGTAACGCCACGATCCGGGCATCCTGAAAAAGCCCGACCACCGAAACACTCTTCGGCGGTGCAATCGTGAAGTCGAAAAAGATGCGCCGGTTGGCCTTCACATCGTCACCCTCACGCCGGACCGAGTTCAACCGCTGGCCCAACCTCAGCCCCGTTTCCGGATGCTTGCCCTCACACAATGCGATGAACGCCTCCTCGCCGACGACACCCTTCAAGCCCAACTTTTCGGCACCCAAGCCGAGCCATTCCCCTTCGGTTTTCTGTCCCTCGGAATAGTAATCGCCCGCACCCAGGTGCTCGCGAAAATACTGTTTCGCATTCTTCAGGTTAAACTGAATCTTGGTTTGAATCATCGTCGTAAGGGCGACTTGGCGGCGATGACTTAGGAAACGAAGTCTCGTTTCTTTTGATTGAGACACCCTACTCCTTGCGAGTTTCGCAACGGAAGGGCATTCGCAAATGCGACACGCCGTCTGTCGCATGACGCCGCGCGTCAACCGGCGCAGACCTGCGCGCCGGAGGAAAATGGGCAGCCGCCCGGCGGGGCAGTTGCCCGTTTTCCGACCTCCACGAAAACACGCCGCGCTGCGCTGTTTCGGCGTGCCCTCGTGGAGCCCGCGGAGCGTGCGGCACGCGCGCGGAGACTTGGGGACGCTCCTCGCTTTCGCCCGCCGTCCGCCTCCGCTGGCCGCCACTTGGCGAGCACGCTGCGGCTCCCGGCTCGGCTTCGCTCGTCGCGTCCCCAAGACTCCGCGCCGGCCGCCGGTTGTGGGCGCAGCCGCGCCCACCCTAAAATAGGTGCAGCCGCATCCGGCCTTATTCAAAACAGGTCCGTAGCCGGTGATACGCGCGATGACCGCATTCGGGAAAGCGTGTCCCGAAATTCCAAATTGGAGTGCGGCGCATAACGCGCTTGTCCCTATTTTAGGCCGGGCTCAAACAGAGCCCGCAGGCGTTCGTAAAGCGGTCGCAAGTCTTGCTGGTAAGCTTTCTGAAATTCCGGCGAAAATTGATCGGTCTTTGCCTCAAGGACGCCAAGCAAGCGCACCGCTAAAACCGCGTGCCGGGCAACGGGCCGGAGGGCGACGGTGCGCCCAGAAGATTTTGGCTCCGTGGCAATGCCCAGCCGGAAATACACCTGCCGCAGGCTCATGCCACGGAGGAACGAGACATCCGAAACCGTTTTTGCCAGCAGCATGTAACGCTGCGCCGTGCGCGGGGTGCCGGAAAAATACCGTTCCAGCCAAAGCTGCCATGCACCGGGTCCCATCGAGCGCCGGACGCTCCGCTTCTCAACCGCCAGCAGTTGGCCGGCTTTCCAAGCCGCCACCAGGGCCGCGTCGAGCACTTCGCGGGACTCGGCGCTCAACCTTTCGGCTTCCGCGTGCAGCCGGTTGATTTCATCAACGCCAGACGCGTGCCCTGCCGGGGGTGGAGACTCGATGCTCATGGTTGCAGACCGGTCGTCTGGCGAAACGCGGTTGCCAGTTTGTGCACCGCTTGCCGGGAGCATCCGGCCAGCACGCCGATTCCGTCGAGGGTCATGCCGTCAATCAGGTCGGGGCGGATGCAGTAGAGTGCGACGCAGGCGCGCAGCCCGCGATCCTCAAGGGTCCGGCCATCCGACATCCAAATCAGCAATCGGCAAATGACGTCCGATGCCATCGTCCGGGCTTCCTGCCGTGGACTGGCCGGCTCGATAAAAAAGGATTCTGGGTCGATGCTCGCCGTCGGATGTTTCATGTGTTCCGAGCTTACACCCGCTTGGCTTTTAGAAATAGGGGCTGCGTTCGAGGTGACGTTTGCCCCTATTTTCGGGGAGCAAGGTTCGACCGTCGAAAAACCGCTACCGCCTTGTATCGTTTCGTTTGTTTCCATGCCGCAAATTCGCGACCTGAAACGATCTCGATTCAACGGCGCGCACTTACCGGATTTGGGGTAGCTGGCCTCCCGAAAATTAGGTTGACCCGGCTTGAAAAGATACCCTTACAGTGTAAGGGTTAAATGAAACTCACCTTCATCGAACTGCCGCTGTTCACCAGCCTCGTCATGCAGGTCACCGATGACCATTTTCTCAACCAACTTCAAAACGACCTACTGAAAAACCCGGAGAAGGGCGATATTATCCCGCGCTTGCAGGGCCTGCGCAAGGTGCGGATGGCTTTGCAGGGCCGGAGCCGATCAGGCGGCGCACGCGTCATCTACCTTTATCTTCCCCAGCACCACACGGTCATTTTCTTTTACGTTTATACCAAAGCCAAGTCGGAGAACCTCACCCCGGATCAGGAGAAACGGTTGAGGGCCGCCGTCGAAACCATCAAACGAGAATTCAGACATGAAAACCAAGGACATTGAGTTCAACGCCGACGATCTCGTCGGCAGCGTCGAGGCGTTCGCCCATCACCTGACGGGCAAGCAGAAGCTCACCCTGCGCACGGCGACGATGCCGTTGCCACCGCCGGTCAAATCGCTGACGCCCTCGCAGGTGCGATCAATCCGCAAGAAGCTCAACGTCAGCCAGCCGGTTTTTGCCGCGATGATGAATATCCCGACGGTGACCGCCGCGAGCTGGGAGCGGGGGCGGAGGAAGCCGACCGGGGCGGCGTTGCGGTTGCTCGACATCGCGCGCAAGCATCCCGAGGTATTGGTCGCCGGCTGATGCGAGTAACCCGCCCGCAGCGCGCTCGCGAAGCCGCAACCCCAATACTGGGATTTCGAGCCATTTCTAATGTAATGAACCCACACCAGCACAATTACGCCGCTGTTATTGAGTGGGACGAGAAGCGCACGAGAGAAATCTCAGGGATGCTCAAGCCATACCTCCAAGTCACCGACGCTTACGCCGATTTGATCTGCGAGATAGTTGACGTGATTGGCACAGAGAAACCCGCTTCCACCCAGGATATTGTCGTGCGAGATTTGCTGGCTGATGTTTTCGACGCCCTTGTCGAGGCGCGCCGGATTATACTCATGGGCAAATGCAGCACCGCCTATCCAATAGCGCGCCGGGTCTATGAATCTTTATCGTTGATGGCGCTGTGTGTTTTGGACTCAAAGATCGCTGACCAGTGGCATTCTGGACAGGAGATTGCGAACCGGGTGGTAAGAAAGGAACTCGCAAAGCACCCTCTCGGAGAACCAGAGGACGACACTAAGAAGCTCTACAAATTCTTCACCATTGGAGCACACCCCAACCGAGACTTGATTCCACGCCGCTTTCTCGGGGAGGGGAACGAATTTGTTTTAGGTTCGGTCTGCGCTCCGAACCTAGTCTTGGTAACCGAGTATTGCGCGATCCACCTACGCATGTGGTTTTGGTTTACAGTTATGCTGCTGCACCATTATCAGCACCTCGTTGATGCCGCCAAACCCGACTTCGGCACACGATACTTGCACGTCGCAGACCGCGCCCAAAGGCTCCAGGCTGAATTCGACCGGAATTATGACAGGCTACTGCATGAGGAGCAGTCCCGCCATGCCAAAGCGGGTAATAGCTGACTCGCACGCACTATCGTAAGCGTCGCTCCGGGTGCCCCGGACTTTCCGTCGGAGTTGGCACGTGGGTGCGGACCGAATTGGTGACCAACCCGATTCGTAGTGCTCGTATGTAGGAGAACTACGAATCAGATGATCGCTTC